>Ga0079099_1042912_pt1 | contig 15377 bp, 20 predicted proteins | sample ADurb_H2B_02_Slu_FD_77098 | JGI IMG/M metagenome (GOLD analysis project Ga0079099, IMG submission 77098) | Active sludge microbial communities from Illinois, USA, of municipal wastewater-treating anaerobic digesters - ADurb_H2B_02_SludgeMetaT... | ecosystem: Engineered > Bioreactor > Anaerobic >... | reverse complement strand
CAAAAAAAGAATAAAAGGGGGTAATTCAATTGGCACTAGTTACTATGCGCGAATTATTGCAGGAAGCGGATAAGGGAAGGTATGCAGTAGGTGCCTTCAATGCCAACAATATGGAAATTGTTCAAGCTATTATTGAGGCTGCTCAGGAGGAATCTGCTCCTGTTATCTTACAAGCTAGTCAAGGAGCGGTAAAATATGCGGGAATTGAGTATATTGTGGGAATGGTGAAAGTAGCAGCAGAAAAAGCTACTGTTCCTGTAGTGTTACATTTAGACCATGGCACTAGCTTTGAACAAATTGTTCAATGCGTGCGCTACGGTTTTTCTTCTGTCATGATTGATGGATCTAAATATTCCCTGGAAGAGAATATTGCTTTAACCAAAAAAGTAATTGATGTGGCTAGACCTGCCGGTTTATCTATAGAAGCTGAATTAGGTAAGATCGGGGGGACAGAAGACGACATTTCTGTAGATGAGAGAGATGCTTTAATGACTATACCTCAAGAAGCTGCTTATTTCGCAGAACAAACTAATGTAGATGCTTTGGCTATTGCTATTGGAACAGCTCATGGCCCTTATAAGGGAATACCTAAATTAGATTTTAATAGATTGGAAGAAATCAATAAATTAGTAGCTACTCCTTTAGTTCTGCACGGAGCTTCCGGAGTGCCGGATGAAGCTATTACTAAGGCTATCAGTCAAGGTATTTGCAAGGTTAATATCGATACCCAATTGCGACAAGCCTTTGTTGCGGGAGTAAAAAAAGTATTAGAAGCTAATCCTAAGGAAATAGACCCAAGAAAGGTACTAGGCCCTGCCAAAGATGCCATGAAAGCTGTAGTTAAAGAGAAAATGCGCTTATTCGGGTGTTCAGGGAAAGCCTAAAAATTTAGAAGAAGAGGTGTAGCAGGAGTGAAATTTTTTATCGATACTGCTAATGTAGAAGAGATTAGGGAGGTTAATAGCTGGGGGATTATTGCCGGAGTAACCACCAATCCTTCTCTAATTGCCAAAGAAGGGCGGGATTTTCATCAGGTAGTAAGAGAGATTACCGAAATTGTAGCTGGCCCTATCAGTGCTGAGGTAATCAGCTTAGAGGCAGAGGGAATGATTGCTGAAGGGCGAGAACTAGCTAAAATTTCTCCTCATATTGTGATTAAGGTACCTATGACTAAAGAAGGTTTAAAAGCTACTAAAGTTTTTAGCTCTGAAGGAATTAAAACTAATGTTACTTTGATTTTTTCTGCTAATCAAGCTTTAATGGCAGCTCGGGCAGGTGCTACTTATGTCAGTCCTTTTGTAGGTCGTTTAGACGATATTAGCCAAGATGGAATGCAATTAATTAAAGATATTGTGGATATCTTTTTCCTCCACGAAATCGAAAGCGAAATTATTGCTGCTAGTGTTCGTCATCCTATTCATGTTTTGGAATCGGCTAAAGCAGGGGCTCATATAGCTACTGTGCCTTTCAAAGTGTTATCACAGATGTTCGAGCATCCCTTAACCAGTGCAGGAATAGACCGGTTCCTGAAAGACTGGGAAGGTATGAAAAAGTAAAAGAAGGTTGAGAAAGGGAGAGGGATTATGGGAAGAGGAATGACTAGAATTCTGTCCTTGGAATTGGCCCGGGTAACAGAAGCTGCGGCTCTTTCTTCCGCTCGTTGGATGGGGCGGGGAGAAAAAGATGCAGCAGATCAAGCGGCAGTAGATGCCATGCGGGCAGCTTTTGACACTATTTATATTGATGGAGTTGTGGTGATTGGGGAAGGAGAACTAGACGAAGCCCCTATGCTCTATATTGGCGAGCAAATCGGTAAAGGCGGAGATGTCCAGGTAGACGTAGCTGTGGACCCTGTAGAAGGTACGGAGCTGGTAGCTAAAGGCTTGCCTAACTCCATTGCTGTAGTAGCTATCGCCCCTAGGGGAAGCTTACTGCATGCTCCGGATATGTATATGGATAAACTAGCGGTAGGACCGGAGGCAGCTGGCAAAATTGATATTAATAAATCTCCTACTGAAAATTTGCAGGCTATCGCTGAGGGCTTAGGAAAACATGTTTGTGACTTAACTGCAGTTATTTTAGATCGACCACGCCATGACAAGCTAATCCAGGAAGTTCGGGAAACGGGAGCCCGGATTAAGCTGATTAGAGCAGGGGATGTAGCTCCCGCAGTAGCTACCGGCTTTAAAGACAGCGGGATAGATGTTCTAATGGGTATTGGTGGAGCTCCAGAAGGGGTTCTAGCTGCTGCCGCTTTAAAGTGTGTGGGGGGAGAAATGCAGGCCCGTCTTTGGCCGGAGACTGAAGAAGAAGTGAAAAGAACCCAAGAAATGATGGGAACAGAAGATGTACGGAAGGTTCTTTATATGGATGATCTGGTGAAAGGGGAAGATGTAATTTTTGCGGCCACTGGAATCACTGATGGTGATCTTCTAAGAGGAGTCCGTTTTCTACCCGAAGGAGCAAAAACCCATACTTTAGTAATGCGGGGTAGAACAGGAACTATTCGTTTTATTGAGGCTACCCATCAATTCAAGAAGAAGAAATGTTTTCCCTAAGTCTTAATTGACTGTAGTCTGGGGGAATGCTATAATTGAATTATTAAAACCTTCATCTCTTGAATATGATTTAGGGATGAAGGTTTTATTTTAATGTCAGGGAAGTAGGGGAAAACAGGATGGGAAAGAGAATTATTCGTTGGAGTCGTTATAAGTTTCTGAAAATTTTACGTTTAAAAGATGGTTCAGATAGAATTGCCAAAGGCGTGGCTCTAGGAATTGCTTTTAATTTTCTGCCTACCTTTGGTTTAGGACTTATTTGTGCTTTTTTAACAGCTGGTCTGGTAAAAGCTAATCAGATGGCGGCGGTTTTAAGTGCTATTTTAGTTAAGTTTGGTATTCCAATTTTCTATATTCTCAATTTAGCCATGGGACATCTAATTTTAGGGCAAGGTCTAACCGTAGAAGGGGGAACTGTACCTCATCTTTCTTTAGGAGAATTTGATTGGGTAAGTATTAAGCAATTAGGATGGCCGTTTTTGGTTGGCAGTGTTGTTAACGCCATCTGGACCGGAATTTTGGCTTATTTCCTTGTCTTTCGCATGGTAGAAAGGTATAGAAATGGCAAATTGAGGAAAGCTAGAGTTAGATAATGGAGGAAGGTTGAGGTGTATTGATGGATATTCAAGAGATAGAGAGTTATAGTTTAGCTAAATTACAACAGGTAGCTCGAGAATTAGAAATAGCTAAATACAGTAAAATGCGCAAGCAGGAACTCTTGGAGGAAGTAAAAAGAATAATTAAAGAGAAGAAGCCAGAAGTAGCGGCTGAACCAGTGGAAGAAAGTCCTAAGGTTTTACTGCTCCCCAAACAGGAGCCAGTGTTGACCCAGGGGGGGATCTTAGAGATTATGTCTGAAGGTGGTTATGGCTTTCTTAGACAGAAGAACATGTTGCCTGGAGACCGAGACATCTATATTTCGCCTTCTCAGATTCGTCGTTTCAATCTGCGAAGTGGCGATATGGTCACGGGACAGGTTCGGGCCCCCAAGGATAATGAAAAATATTATGCCTTACTCCGGGTGGAGGCGGTAAATTCCCTAGACCCAGAAGAGGCTAAGAAGAATAGAGTAGATTTTGACTCCCTAACCCCTATCTATCCTCAGGAACGCATTACTTTAGAGAATACCTCATTAAACCAAAACATTTCTTCCCGACTAATTGATTTAATTTCTCCCATTGGCAAAGGTCAGAGAGGTCTTATTGTAGCACCTCCTAAGGCTGGAAAAACTATGCTGTTAAAAAGTATAGCCAATAGCATTGCCCATAGTGCTCCTCATAGTAAAATAATTGTTTTACTAATTGATGAGCGTCCGGAAGAAGTTACTGATATGGAAAGATCTGTCCAGGGAGAAGTTATCAGCTCCACTTTTGACCAGCCGCCGGATAATCATGTGCGGGTGGCGGAAATGGTTTTAGAAAGAGCTAGAAGATTGGTGGAAATAAAAAAAGATGTAGTTATTTTGCTAGACAGCATCACCCGTTTAGCCAGGGCTTATAATCTCATTATTCCTCCTAGCGGCAGGACTCTTTCCGGGGGACTGGACCCGGGGGCTTTGCATAGGCCCAAGCGTTTCTTCGGTGCTGCCCGTAATATTGAACAAGGGGGAAGCCTAACTATTCTAGCTACTGCCCTAGTAGAGACCGGCAGCCGAATGGATGATGTAATTTTTGAGGAATTTAAAGGAACTGGTAATATGGAACTCCATTTAGACCGCCGTCTGGCAGAAAAGCGAATTTTCCCTGCTGTAGATGTAAAACGTTCAGGAACCCGTAAAGAGGAATTATTACTTACTGAAGAAGAAAGAGAAAAGATTTGGGCTTTGCGCAAATCAGTTAGTCCTTTGGATACTACCGAGGCTACTGAATTGTTATTAAAAAAATTGGGTAATACTAAGTCTAATCGTGAGTTTCTGGATTCTTTAAAATAAATGGAATTTTTCTTGCCAAAAAAAAGGCACTATGCTATAATAATAAAGAATGTTCTGCTATAACGTTTAAAGCGGTAAATCAAGGGGAAGAGGTGATAGATGAATGAAACCAGGATTACATCCAAACTATAAGAAAACCACTGTTACTTGTGTTTGCGGTGAAAGCTTTGAGAGTGGCTCTACTAAAGAAAACTTAAGAGTAGAAATTTGCTCAAAGTGTCATCCGTTCTTTACTGGAAAACAAAGAATAGTGGATACTGGTGGACGTGTAGAGAGATTCATGAAAAAATATAAGAGACAGTAGTAATATATAGAAATGCAGAGTATCCCTAACTCTGTGTTTCTTTTTTATTAGCTGGAATTGAATCCTGCTTATAAGGAGGGAAAATTGTGAATAATAAATGTGCAGTAGGTGGGCAAGCGGTTATTGAAGGTGTGATGATGCGGGGAAAAGATAAGATAGCTGTAGCTGTAAGAAAAGAAGATGAATCTATTATTGCTCAGTGTGACCCGCTTAATTCTATTTTGACCAAATGGCCTGTATTAAAATTGCCTATTATCCGGGGATTTGTTTCTTTAATTGAATCTATGGTCTTGGGTATTCAGGCTCTGAGTTTTTCCGCCAATCAAGCAGCAGGACAAGGGGAAGAAATCAAGCCTTGGGAAATGTTTTTAACTCTCCTTTTTTCTTTAGGTCTGGCAGGAGGACTATTTATTATAGCCCCAGCTCTATCTATTGATCTTTTCCATTACTTTACTGATAATATAGTGATCCTCAACTTCTTGGAGGGAGTTGTTCGGATTGTTATCTTTTTAATTTACGTTTACGCTATTTCCCGCTTACCGGATATCCAAAGGGTTTTTCAATATCATGGTGCGGAGCATAAAGTAATTCATGTTCATGAGGCTGGGGAAGAACTAACAGTGGAAAATGCTCTCAAATATAGTCCTGTGCATCCTCGTTGTGGTACCAGTTTCCTCTTGATTGTGATGGTGATCAGTGTTTTTGCTTTCTCGTTCCTGGGGAAACAAGATATTGTAGCCCGGATTGCTTCGCGATTTCTGTTAGTACCTCTAATTGCCGGGGTATCTTATGAGTTTCTAAAGATCTCGGGTAAGTATCCTAATCACCCTTTGCTAAGAGTATTAATTTTGCCGGGTTTATGGTTGCAGCAGCTAACCACTCGGGAACCTGATGCCAAACAGATAGAGGTAGCTATTGTAGCTTTGAAGAAAGTGCTTTAAATGAATAATTGCTTCGAGGAGGAAGAAAAGTGTTAGATAAGTTGCAGGCAATTGAAGATAAATATAATGAATTAAGCAATCTGCTTAGTGACCCCGCTGTAATTGGAGATCCTAGCCAGTTCCAAAAGTATGCCAAAGCTCATTCCAGCTTAACCCCTATTGTCGATAAATACGTGGAGTATAAGGGGGTAGTTAAGGGTATCGAAGATGCCAAAGCTATGCTCAATGAAGAATTGGAAAGTGATTTTAGGGAAATGGTGGAACTAGAGTTAGGTGAATTGAATGACAAGAAAGAGGTCTTGGAAAAGGAATTATCTATCCTCTTGCTGCCTAAAGATCCTAATGATGAGAAAAATGTAATTATGGAGATTAGAGCCGGTACTGGTGGCGAAGAGGCTGGACTTTTTGCTGGAGACCTATTTAAAATGTATACCAGATATGCAGAAAACAAAGGTTGGAAAACCGAAGTCATGGAATCTAATCCTACTGATATTGGTGGTTTTAAGGAAATTGTTTTTGTAGTAGAGGGGCATGGTGCCTACAGCTTACTGAAATATGAAAGCGGTGTTCACCGGGTTCAGAGGATTCCTCATACTGAGTCAGGGGGGAGAATTCATACTTCTGCTGCTACAGTGGCCGTCTTACCAGAAGCAGAAGAAGTGGAGGTAGAAATCAATTCCAATGACTTGCGGATAGATGTCTTTCGTTCCAGTGGAGCCGGAGGACAGCATGTTAATACTACTGACTCAGCAGTAAGAATTACTCATGTGCCTACTGGATTAGTGGTTTCTTGCCAGGATGAAAAATCCCAGATTAAAAATAGGGAAAAGGCTCTGCGAATTTTACGAGCTAGGCTTTATGAAATTACCCAGCAAGAAGAACAAAATAGGCAGTCAGAAGCTCGTCGTTCCCAGGTAGGTTCTGGAGATCGCAGTGAAAGAATTAGAACCTATAATTTTCCCCAAGGCCGGGTAACGGATCATCGCATCGGACTTACGCTTCATCGTTTAGAATCTATCTTAAACGGTGACCTAAACGAAGTTATTGATGCCTTAGTCATGACTGATCAAACAGAGAAACTGAAGAATATGGAATAGAGATTAAAATGAAGATACAAGAAGCCCTTGCTTGGGGAAGTCAAATCCTAGAGAAAGAGGGTCTCCCTTCCCCACGTTTAGACAGTGAAGTTCTCATGATGAATCTCTTGGGTCTTGAACGGACGGGACTCTATTTATCCTATCTTCAGGAGCTAGACCAAGGGAAAGAGAAAATTTTTCAGGACTTGGTTAAGAAGCGGAAAGAGAGAACTCCTATTGCCTATTTAATAGGTAAGAAAGAATTTATGTCTTTGGACTTTCAAGTGGATTCTCGGGTTTTGATTCCCCGTCCGGAAACAGAACTTTTAGTAGAAGCTATTTTAAGGGAGATGAAAAATTATCTCCTACCCGTAAAGGTTCTGGATATTGGAACTGGCAGTGGAGCTATTGCCATCAGCTTGGCTCATTACCATCAGCAAAGCATAGTTTATGCTCTGGACTATTCTTCTGAAGCTTTGACGGTAGCTACAAATAACGCCCAATCTTTAGGGTTGGAGGATAGAGTCCACTTCTTGCAGGGAGATCTTTGGTCAGCTTTACTTCCAGAGCAGCGAAACAGATATTTCCAGGTAATTGTTTCTAATCCACCTTATATTTCGTGTGGCGAGATGCTTACTTTGGGTAGCGAAGTAGCAGACTATGAGCCTCACTTAGCCTTGGAGGCAGGAGAAGATGGTCTGGATTTTTATCGTCGCATAGCTGCTGGTCTAGCTGATTATCTAGCTGTGGGAGGCCTAGTAGCCCTGGAAGTAGGGCAAGGGCAGGCTGGGCAAGTAAAAAAATTATTAGAAGATACCAAAATTTTTTCTAGAATAGAGATTTTGCTGGATTATGCTGAAATCTCACGAATAGTTTTAGCTTGGAGGGAAAAATAAGTAGAAGGGTATCCTTCTACTTATTTTCATTTCTGTAATAATAAAATAGAATCTCCGAGATAACTAAAGGAAGGGATTATTTTGAATAAAGAAACTAGATTATTAAAAGTCGATGCTTTTAATCCGGAAAAAGAAAAAATAACTTTGGCTGCCCAAATTTTACAGCAGGGAGGATTAGTAGCCTTTCCTACTGAGACTGTTTATGGCTTGGGCGCTGATGGATTAAATGGGCAGGCTGTAAAAGAGATTTTCCAGGCTAAAGGCCGCCCTAGCGATAACCCCCTAATTCTTCATGTAGCTTCTTTAGAAGAGGTAGAAAAACTAGTTTCTTTTCTGCCGAAAGAAGCGGAAGTTTTGGCTGCTAAATTTTGGCCTGGTCCTCTAACTCTGGTGCTGCCAAAACGAGGCAATATTCCCAGGGAAGTAACGGCAGGTTTAGATACAGTGGCAATAAGAGTTCCCAGCCATCCGGTAGCCCTAGAGCTAATTAGGCAAAGTGGTCTGGCTATTGCTGCTCCTAGTGCTAATCTTTCAGGAAAACCTAGTCCTACTACTGCTCAACATGTACAAAAGGACTTATGGGGCAAGGTAGATATAATTCTTGATGGTGGTAATACTGGAGTAGGATTAGAATCTACAGTGATAGATTTGACAGGGGGGTACCCCATGCTCTTGCGTCCTGGAGGAATAACCCTGGAAGAACTGGAGAAAGAGTTAGGCCGGGTAGAATTGGATCCTTGGCTGCAGCAGAGAGGAATAGGAGAAGAGATAACTCCCCGTTCACCAGGTATGAAGTATACCCACTATTCACCAGAAGCGGAAGTAATTCTAGTAATAGGAGAGGATCAAGAGCAGGTTAAAGAAAAAATGGAGCAGCTTGCTAGGGAGGAGGCAAAAAGGGGGAGGAAAGTAGGTCTGATGGTGACCGGAGAATATCATCGTCCCTTGGCAGCTTCTGTAGTTAAGAATATGAGCTGTGGAGGAAGCCTGGAAGAAGTAGCTGCTAACCTCTACCGATTACTGCGGGAAATGGACCAATTGCAGGTTGATTTAGTCTTGGTGGAAGGAGTATCTTATCAAGGCTTAGGTCTAGCGATTATGAACAGATTGGAAAAGGCAGCGGGATATCAATTGGTTAAGGTTTAAAAAAGCAGGAAAGCGCATATAATCTCATAGTAGGCTAAGAATTACTGAGGAGGAGATATTTTGGAATTATTTACTATCATGGTTTTAGCTGTAGCTTTAGGGACGGATTCTTTTTCTGTCTGTTTAGGAATTGGGACTACTGGGGTCCGGACAAATAATATTTTCCGAATTAGTATTATTATTGGTGTCTTTCATGTCGTCATGCCTTTAATCGGTCTAATCTTAGGAGATTTAATGGGGAAATTAGCGGGTAATATTGCCGGCTCTGTAGGTGCTATTATTCTCATTCTTTTAGGGGGGAAAATTATTTGGGAAAACCTACGGGGAGACGGTAATGAACCAAGCATTAACTATAACTCATTAGGTGGCATCCTGATTTTAGCTTTTAGCGTAAGTTTGGATGCTTTAAGTATTGGTTTTAGTTTGGGGGCTCTGGGTACTCCTCTAAGTTTAGCTATAGTTGTTTTTGGAGCTGTAGCTTTTTTAATGAGCGGCTTGGGTTTGATGTTGGGAAGACAGTTAAATACTATCATTGGTCAGAGAGCCGAAATTGGCGGGGGAATAATTCTTATAGCTCTAGGAGTATTTGCTCTTTTGGGAAGCTAAGTTTTTTCTTGCTCCAGTTAGATTTATGCTATAATAATTAGGGAGATTTATGCTGTAGGGGAGGAATTTGGATGAAAAAAATCTTATTGGTTTGCACAGGTAATACCTGCCGTAGCAGTATGGCCAGTGTTTTATTGAAAGATTTGCTGGCTAAGAAAAATATAGCAGATAAATTTATCATAAGTTCTGCGGGTCTAGCTGCTCAAAATGGTGATAAGGCTTCTTCCTTTGCTATTCAGGTTATGGAAGAGCAGGGCTTGGATTTACATAATCATCAGGCTACTCAGCTTACTCCCCAAGCAGTAGAAGAAGTAGATCTAATTTTAACTATGACTAGTGGACACAAGAAAATTATTCTTCAGGTTATGCCAAAAGCTCGGGGGAGAGTCTTTACTCTCAAAGAATTCGCAGGCAACTCTTTAGAAGATTTGGATGTTGTAGATCCTTTTGGCCAGCCTAAAGAAGTATATCAAAAATGCGCCCAAGAATTAAAATGCCTTTTAGAAAGAGCGCTAGAGAAACTATAAAGGAGTGGACAGAGAATGAAATTAGCTATTGCCAGTGATCATGGCGGCTGGGAATTAAAGCAGCACATTAAAGAAATATTAGAAGAGATGTCTATTGAGTATCGGGACTTCGGTCCTCTTTCTTGTGAATCGGTAGATTATCCTGATTTTGCTCTGCCGGTAGCAGAAGCAGTGGCTTCAGGGGAATTTAGTAGAGGAATCCTGGTTTGTGGGACAGGCATTGGGATGTCTATTGCTGCTAATAAGGTCAAAGGAATTAGAGCAGCTCTCTGCCATGATACTTTTTCTGCTCGAGCTACTAGAGAACATAATGACAGCAATATTTTAGCTTTAGGGGAAAGAGTAGTTGGCAAGGGGTTGGCAGGAGAAATTGTCAAGATTTGGTTAACTACGGAGTTTCAAGGGGGACGTCATCAAAAGCGGGTAGAAAAAATAAGCAAAATAGAAGAGAAATATCTTTAATAAAAGAAGGTGTCTAACGTGGATTTGAAGGAAATAGCTGGACAGGTTCAAGAAGCAGCTGATGTTTTGGTGAATTTAGCTAATTTAGAGCCAGGACAAATTTTAGTTATTGGTTGTAGTACCAGTGAGGTAATGGGGGAAAAGATCGGCTCTTCTTCTAATGTAGAGGTAGCTCAAATTATTCTCACTAATCTCCTAGAGCTGGTTAAACCACGAGGAATTTATTTGGCTATTCAGTGCTGCGAGCATTTAAATAGAGCCTTGGTGATAGAGAAAGAATTAGTTAGACTAGCTAACCTAGAAATGGTAGAAGTTTACCCTATTCCCAAAGCTGGAGGAGCTCTAGCAGGAACTGCTATGGATATTTTTAGACATCCAGTAGTAGTCGAATCCATCAGAGCTGATGCGGGAATAGATATCGGTGATACTTTTATTGGCATGCATTTGAAACCGGTAGTAGTTCCTGTGCGTTGTGCTATTAAAAAAATTGGAGCAGCACATTTAACTATGGCTTTAACCAGACCGAAACTAATTGGAGGCCCCAGGGCAACTTACTGTAGGGAATAAAAGCTAGGAGTCGTCCTAGCTTTTTCTCGTGAAACTGGGACTTAAGAATCAATTATTAGTATCCTATTCCAACTAGCAGGAAAATTCCTGAATCTAGAGAATTATTATAGGTGAGAGAGTGTAAAAGAGGGGTTGAACATGGAAGGATCAAAGGTTAGAAGGCCCAATTGGGATGAATATTTTCTGGAAATTGCCCAGGTGGTTTCCAAACGTTCTACTTGTTTAAGACGACGTTATGGAGCAGTAGTAGTTAGAGATAATATTATCGTCAGTACAGGGTTTAATGGCTCTCCCAGGGGAGAAGACAACTGCATTGATACTGGAAAATGTATTAGAAAGGAATTAAATATTCCTCCAGGGGAGCGCTATGAATTATGTGTAGCTGTTCATGCCGAGCAGAATGCCATAGTTAATGGAGATCCGGTGAAAATGAAGGGAGGCACTATCTATGTCGCTGGTTTTGCTGATGATGGTTCCTTAGCCTGCGGAGAGCCTTGTCTCCTTTGCCGGAGGATGATTAAGAATGCGATGATAAAGAGAATTGTCTATTTAGACTTGGATGGAAAAATAAAAGAAGTGCCTATTAAGCAAGTTGATTGTTAAATTATCTTAACTTGCTTGTCCCCAGGGAAGATTATATAATAAAAAAGAGATTGACAGATTATAATAATCCTGGGAGATTAAGGAGGGGAGAGCTGAGAGTTGCCAACAAAGTTAATTGCTTTACCTAAGCTAAATAAGTTAAATCCTAGCTTAGAGTCTACTGCTCTAAAACTAATGGAAGAGACAGGAGAATTAGCCCAGTGTATTGGTAAGTTTCGCTGCTTAAATGGAGAGATAATTAAGCGGGATGAAGAGGAGAATATTCAGGCTATTGCCTGTGAACTTTTAGATGTAGCCCAGACTGCAGTAACCATGATGTATGTCTTGGAAGAACAATTTAATGTTAATATTGAGGATGCTTTAGAAAAGCATATTAATAAGTTGATCAAAAAAGGTTATTTAACTGATATCTAAGGAATAAAATGGAATTAGTTTGACAAAAGACCTAAGATAAGTTAAAATGAAGGTTGTCTCATTAATTGTGAAAGGTAAAGGAGTGAAAAACATGGAAATGTACAGCTGGCTGGCTTTTTGTGTTGCTTTGTTGGTTTCATATTTAGCGACTCCATTAGTAAGAAGATTGGCGATTAGAATAGGTGCCGTCGACCAGCCGAATGCTCGGAAAGTCCACAAATCTCCTATTCCTCGACTAGGTGGTTTAGCTATATATTTAAGTTTCATGGCAGCTATTTTAATTACCCTACCATTGGATGCTCAAATTTATGGAGTTCTTTTAGGGGCGACTTTAATAGTAATTTTAGGGGTAATTGATGACTTGGTGGAATTATCTCCTAAAGTAAAGCTAATTGGACAGATCTTGGCTGCTGCTATGCTGGTAGTCTTTGATGTGAGAATCAGCAATTTAACTATTCCCTTTGAGGGAATGATGTTCTTAGGCAATATAACCAGTAGTATTTTAACTATTATTTGGGTAGTTGGTATAGTCAATACTGTCAATCTTATTGATGGATTGGACGGTTTAGCTGCTGGAACTTCTGCTATTACTGCCATTACCTTATTCTTGGTAGGATATCAGAAGGGACAGTTTATTGCAGCTATTTTGGCTATGGCTCTAATGGGAAGTGCTTTGGGCTTTCTAAAGTATAACTTTAATCCGGCTAAGATCTTTATGGGTGATACCGGAAGCATGTTTTTGGGCTTTATGTTGGCGGCGATTTCCATTGAAGGAGCTCTAAAAAGTACTACTACTCTAGCTTTAGTAGTACCTGTCTTAGCTTTAGGTTTTCCTATTTTTGATACTACTATTGCTATTGTTCGTCGTTCTTTAAATAGAGTTCCTATTTTTCAAGCAGATAAAGGTCACTTCCATCATAAGCTAGTAGAAAAAGGTTTGTCCCACAAACAAGCAGTTTTAGTAATTTACTTCATCTGCTCTATATTATGTGGAGCGGCATTTTTCTTGGCCCAGGCTAATGGAAGAGAAGCGGTGCTAACTTGTCTATTAGTAGCGGGAGCTCTAGTATTTATAGCTAAAAAACTTGGTATGCTGGAAGTAAAAAGAGGTCAGACATCGAAAAAATTAAGTGCATAGGATGGTGCTTTGATTGATTAAAGTGATGACCATTTTTGGGACTAGACCAGAGGCTATTAAAATGGCACCTTTGGTCAAAGAATTGGAAAAACACCCTGATTCTATTAAGTCTATAGTAACTGTAACAGCCCAACATCGTGAGATGCTAGATCAGGTGTTGGGAATTTTTCAGATTCGGCCTGATTATGATTTAAATATTATGCAGCCTCAGCAGACTCTCTATGACTTAACTGCCAGAGTTCTGCAGGGTTTAGCTCAGGTAATGGCGGAAAGTAAACCGGATATAGTTTTGGTTCACGGGGATACAACCACTACCTTTGTCGGTTCTTTAGCGGCTTTTTATAGCCAGATTCCAGTAGGGCACGTAGAAGCGGGACTCAGAACGAAGAATAAATATTCTCCCTTCCCAGAAGAAATGAATCGTAGATTAACAGGAGCATTGGCAGACTTGCACTTTGCTCCTACTTCTACTTCACGGGAAAATCTTTTAAGGGAAGGGCACCCCATAGACCAGATTTATATTACTGGCAATACCGTAATTGATGCCCTTCTTTCTAGAGTGGATAAAAATTATCTTTTTCAGAATCCTCTTCTGCAAAAGATTGATTTTGCTGCTAAAAGGGTAATTCTAGTCACCACTCACCGGAGAGAGAATTGGGGTAAGCCTTTGGAACAGGTCTATTCAGCTCTAAGAACTCTGGTAGAGGAATACCCGGAAGTAGAGTTGGTTTTCCCTGTACATAAAAATCCTATCGTCCAAGAAGCCGCGGCTAAATATCTAAGCCAACACCAACAGGTTCATTTAATTGAGCCGCTGGAATACTTGGAGTTTATTAACTTGATGAATAAGTCATACCTCATTCTGACTGATTCAGGGGGGGTTCAAGAAGAAGCACCTTCTTTGGGCAAGCCTGTCTTAGTGTTAAGAGAGAATACCGAGAGACCGGAAGCTTTAGCTGCTGGAACAGTCCAGCTGGTAGGTACTGACCGAGAAAAGATTATTCTGGCAGTAAAAGATCTTTTAGAGAATTCTGAGCAATATAACAGGATGGCTAATGCTGTAAATCCTTATGGAGATGGATTGGCTTCTCAACGTATTGTTAATGCGTTATTTTATTATTTTGGACTAAATAGCGAAATACCGAAAGAATTTCAAGTATAATTTTGCTAAACTTTTAGCAAAAATTATATGTATTGTTGCAATTTTCTTTTTATTATGTTAATATAATAGAGACAGCTTGGGAACATTTTGCTGGATAATTATACATAAAGTTAGGGGATTTTTTTTTGAAGAAAAAGAAAGATATTTCTTTTTTTCAGTCTTTAAGTTTACTTACAGCTATCGGGACTGTCATGATTGCCAATTTAGGAGTAAGTCTGTTTATTGGTAAATTAATAGATACATACTTAGGCAGTCAGCCCTGGTTTACTTTAATCTTTATTATTTTAGGATCTATTTCAGGAATGCGGGCTATTATGAAATTAATTAAATAAATATTAGGAAGGCAAGAAAATGCAGGAAAGCTTCTCTGAAGATAGTCGGAAGATTCTAAGAAAAGGACTGTATCTGTCTGTACTACTTTTGTTAAATATCTTAATTTTTAAAAAATTTCTTATGGCTTTAGGTTTATTTCTAGGGGTAGGCGGAAGTTATTTTAATTTTTGGCATATTAGTCGAACTTATAGTAAAATTGTAGATGAAAAAATGGATCAGAAGAAAATAGCCTCATATGCTTTTAGCAAATATATTTTTCGTCTAGCCGTGAGTTTGATTATTTTAATTGTAGCCATGAAGTTAGGAAAAGAGGTATTTGCAGGGGCAATAGTAGGGTTACTAATTATAAAGGCAGCTATTTTTATTGAAAACGGTTTGGAGTTAATGCAAAATTATTTCCATAACTATTTAGCTAAGTTAAAAAGGAGGTGAGAAAATGAGTGCAGAACATGGAGGTGGCCACGGACCAGAATTAGCACCTATAATTAAAGCAGCTTTGCCTTTTTTACACTCAATACCGGATACTGTAATTTATACTTGGATAGTAATGGCTTTTATTATTGGAGTAGCTTTTCTAGCCAGTAGAAAAATGGAAATGCTCCCCAGAGGGTGGCAGAATATTTTAGAGATGACTGTAGATGGTCTAAGTAAAATGATTGAAGGTAATTTGGGTAAGAAATCTAGGAAAGTAGTACCATTAATAATTACTTTTTT
>Ga0079099_1029277_pt1 | contig 15547 bp, 28 predicted proteins | sample ADurb_H2B_02_Slu_FD_77098 | JGI IMG/M metagenome (GOLD analysis project Ga0079099, IMG submission 77098) | Active sludge microbial communities from Illinois, USA, of municipal wastewater-treating anaerobic digesters - ADurb_H2B_02_SludgeMetaT... | ecosystem: Engineered > Bioreactor > Anaerobic >... | reverse complement strand
ATCAACCACCACCAAAGGCTCTTCGCTCACGCGCTCCATGCGCCCCTCCACGCCCCCAAAACGCTCCGCCATATCACAAATCTCCTGCAACTCGCCTCCTATGAGACGATGCACAGCGGAGACGGCCGCAAGAAGATTGTAGAGATTGTGCTTGCCAAAAAGCGACGAGGAGAGCGAGGCCTCTTTTTCTAAAAAGGCAATTCGTGCTTCAATACCCCCGTGAAGCGAGTAGGCTTTGACATGGTAACTGGAGGGATGCTCGATTCCATAAGAGAGGGCATTTTGGAGATTAAACTTCGCCTTTGACTCATCCTTGTTGATGAGTTTTGGGGTCGAATCGTCAAAGAAAGAGTTCTTGGTTTGAATGTAGTGCTCTAGGCTCTTGTGGTAGTCCAAGTGGTCGCTCGTGATATTGGTGAGAATTTTAAGCGCAAAATTGAGCCCCTCGATACGCTTTTGGTCAATCGCATGCGAGCTCACCTCCATCACAAAAAAGTCACACCCTGCCCTCTTGGCACGATCGATTCGCTCATAAAGCTCCAAAAGAGGAGGAGTGGTGAGACCTTTGGGCTCAATGAGCTCATCATTCATGAAAAAGCCTCGCGTCCCCAAAAGTGCCACCTTATATCCCAAATCAAGCAGAATCGAATAGATCGCCGCACTCGTGGTGGTTTTGCCATTGGTGCCTGTGACCCCAATAAGAGGAATATCGGTCTTTAAGAATCGATGGAGATCTTTAGGCTCCAAGAAGAGCTTACACCCCTTCTCTCTAGCCGCCGCCTCATAAACTCTAGAGCTCTGAGTGAGCAAAAAGGCACTCTTTGGAGTGCACTCTCGTGAATCATCGCTGATAAACTCCACCTCGTCTTGATGAGAAAAAATCTTCATCGCTTTGCCGCCTTCTCATAAAGTCTCTGGAAACGAGGATCATAGGCGAGTGCATCACCCGTGGCCTCTAAATAGTTGAGGGCAATTTCGCTAAAATCATATTCAATAAGAGAATCCAAGAACTCTAAAAACTCTTCTTTGCTGGTGATGATGATTTTAGTGCTGAACATCAAATCCTCAAACGCTCGCTTAAACCCCCCTCGATTCTCAACCAGATGCTGAAAATCACTATAGAGAATTCCCTTGACCGAATCGACATTCACGCTATTAAAAGCATTAATCATAGCCGATATCTCACTCACATTCCCATCAAAACTCTCCACCAATTCCAGCATGATTTTGTGAGATTCTTCGGGATTTTGGCGCTTGAGAATTTGGTAGTATTCATAAAGAGCTTTCGATTCCTCCTCATGATCTAGCGCCATATCCGCGAGCAAGAGCCCCACCCTTGATTCCAAATCCTCACTCCTCTCTGCAAGAATCTGCGAGTAGGAGCGAGTCGATTCATCATACCTGCCTTGAATATAATCCTGCTCGGCCTTCAACTTCAAGGAGTGTAAAAATTTCTTATCTATAAGCTTCTCCATTCGCTCTCCATGCCATGCGGCACATTGACAATTTCAATTTCGGGATGAATCTCTAGGCGCATCTGCCGCTCAATTCCATTCTTAAGCGTGAGCGCACTACTTGCACAGCCCTTACAAGCCCCCTCCAATCGCACATAGACCTTGGGGGCGGCGACGCCAATCAAAGAGACATCCCCTCCATCCAGTGCCAAGGTGGGGCGAACCTTCTCCAAAACTCTCTCAACGGGCTTCAAAAGATCATCATCACTAAAGGGAAACACGATTAATTCTCCTCAAAAAGGGGTTAGAAACGGGTAATGAGGGCGATTTTACAATAAAGTTTCATGGTTTTAAATTAAGGGAAAAAGAGGGGAAAGAGGGGTTACCTTGCCCTCTCCTGCTTTAAAAAGCAGAAGAGCAAGGTGAAAAAAGTTTAGATGAGTTCGATGAAAGCCAAAGGAGCAGCATCGCCCTTGCGAAGACGTGTTCGGACGATTCGAGTGTAACCGCCTTTGCGATCGCTATACTTAGGAGCGATCTCCACCACAAGTTTGTTAGTGGCGTTTTTGTCTTGAAGGTGTGCAAAAACTGCTCTATGCGCGTTGAAAGAACCTTCAGAAGCCTTAGTGATTAGCTTTTCGATATAACTCTGAAGTTCTTTAGCTTTGATGACCGTGGTCTCAATCTTCTGATTCTCCACCAAAGCGATAGCCAGATTCTTCAAAAGCGCCTTTCGATGCGCTGAAGTCCTGCCTAGCTTTCTATAACCGTGGTTGTGTCTCATAGGTTATCCTTATTTGCTTTTTATCGTTATTTTAGTTTATTTAATCGCTTCTGAAGTGCGCTCGACACCTCTTCAGCCAAGTCTGAACCCACAGGATAGCCAATCTCTTCAAGCTTGTCTTTGATCTCATCAAAAGACTTCTTGCCTAGATTCTTCACTTCTTTAAGCTCATTCTCTCCCAAAAGCACTAATTCGCCGACAAATTTCATTCCAGCGCGATCAAGGCAGTTGAAAGAACGGGCGCTCAAATTAAGAGCTTCGATCTTTTGAAGAAGGGGCTTGAGCTCAGGGTCTTCCTCATCGCTTGAAGTTGATTCAGCTGAGGAGACGCTCCACTCACTATTAAAAACAGACATCTGTTTTTGCATCACACCCAAAGCGTCTTTAAAAGCCGCGATAGGCTCAATGAGACCATCCGTTTCGATTTCCAAAACGATCTTCTCGTAGGTGGGATTGTCCTCTACAAGGACATTTTCGATCTCGTAGGTGGCTTTCTTCACGGGGGTGAAGTAGGCATCAAGAGGAATATAGCCCTCAGGAATCAGATTCCTTGTCTCTTCACTAGGAACATATCCAATTCCCTTCTGGACGATCAAGGAGAAGGTCAAAGTCGCATCTTCGTTGATGGTGGCTAGGTGCTGATTAGGCGTAACCACATCCACATAATCATTCACAAGATCAGAGCCCTTAATGGTGGCTGGTCCTTTGAAGGAGTAGTCCAAAGTGACGCGCTCGGCATCTCCTCTCATCTTGAATCGAATGCTTTTAAGATTGACGATGAAGAGAGCCACATCCTCCATAATCCCACGAACCGAATCAAACTCGTGTGCGGCTCCTTCGATTTTTAGGGCGGTAGGTGCAAATCCCACAGAGCTACCCAAGAGAAGTCTTCTCAAGGGGTGAGCAAGGGTGATTGCATAGCCCGACTCAAAAGGATAGGCAGAGATCTTGATCTTGTTCTTGCCGATTTCCTGAATGGAAATATCCGTCGGAATATAGGGAGAAGTTTTAATATTTTTCATTATGCCGCACCTAATTATTTAGAGTATAGCTCAACGATTAGTCTCTCTTCGACAGGGATTACAACCTCTTCGCGCTCGGGAAGTCGAGTGAAGATTCCAAAGACTTTAGCTTGATCCACATCCACCCATGGAGCGATACCTGTTTGCTTAGTGAGCTCGATGGAGCGCTGAACTTGGGGATTGTTTTTGCTTTTTTCGCGAATCTCTACCTTCTGTCCAGGAAGAACCATATAAGAAGGAATATTCACACGCTTGCCATCAACTAGAACATGCCCATGGCTAACCATTTGTCGAGCAAATCTTCTAGTGGTCGCAAAGCCCATTCGGTAGACCACGTTATCAAGGCGTCGCTCCAAAAGCTTAATCAAAAGCTCTCCCGTGTTGCCTTCGAGTCGGTTAGCCTCTTGGAAAATGCTTCGGAACTGCTTCTCAGAAATTCCATACATGAATTTTGCTTTTTGCTTCTCTCGGAGCTGTAGTCCATACTCAGAAATTTTGCTTCTTCTTTGACCATGCTGACCGGGAGCGTAAGGTCTTTTTTCCAAGGAGCTTTTACCGGCGAGTCTTCGCTCACCTTTAAGGTTAAGGCTGACTCCAAATCTTCTTTCGATTTTTTCTACTGGTCCTCTATATCTTGCCATTTACATTTCTCCTTAACTTACACTCTTCGGCGCTTGGGCGGTCGGCATCCATTGTGGGGCAATGGAGTGACATCTTTAAACCACAATACTTTGATTCCTTCAATAGAACCGAGGCTCTTTACGGCTGTTTCGCGTCCACTTCCAGGACCTTGAACCTTGATTCCAAGTTCCTTGATTCCGTGCTCTTTGGCCTTTACTACTGCATCCTCAACCGCTTGTTGCGCTGCATAGGGAGTCGATTTTTTGCTTCCCTTGAAGCCCAAAGCCCCCGCGGTACTCCAGCAAATAACATTTCCCATCTCATCAGTGATCGTAACGCTAGTGTTATTGAACGTTGCAGCGATGTGAATGATTCCTCGGGCTATATTCTTCTTGACAACTCTTTTTTTGTTTGTTACTTTTCTTTTTGCCATTCCCTACCCCTTACTTGCTCGCGCTTCCGACGGTTTTTCTCTTGCCTTTTCTAGTTCTCGCGTTGTTCTTAGTGGTTTGACCGCGAACAGGCAGACCCTTTCGGTGTCGAAGACCTCGATAGCTTCCTAGATCCATCAACGCTTTGATATCCATAGTGACTTTTTTTCTCAAATCACCCTCGACAGCGTATGATTCTTGGATCTTCTTGCTGATAAGCGAAACTTCGTCTTCGCTCAACTCTTGGACGCGCTTGTCCAAAGAGATATTGACGGCACTTAGGATATCTCTGGAGGTCTTGAGTCCAATTCCATAGATATAGGTGAGTGCATATTCAATTCTTTTTTTCTTGGGCAAATCAACACCAGCAATTCTCGCCATGGTTTATCCTTGTCTCTGTTTGTGTTTAGGGGTGCTGCAGATCACTCTGACGATCCCTTTTCTCTTAATGATTTTGCATTTATCGCACATCTTCTTGACTGATGGTCTTACTTTCATCGTTGTTTACTCCTGTCATTTAAACCAAATCAACTTTTAGCCAAACCGAAATTGTATTTTTCAAGTAATCAAGGTCGGCGATTCTACATTAAAGTTAATTAAAAGCTACTTATATCTAAACGTGATTCGGCCCTTGTCTAGGCTATAGGGGGTGAGCTCAATCTTGACCCTATCTCCAGGGAGAATCTTGATATAGTGCATTCTCATGCGCCCCGCGATGTGACACAAAATCACATGCTTATTATCGAGCTCTACCCTAAAAGTCGCGTTGGGTAGCGCCTCGATCACCTTTCCGTCCACCTCTATCACATCATCTTTTGCCATTTTTGCTTTCTACTCCTTTGAAAGTATCTCGGCTCTTCCATTGACGATTGCCACGGTGTGCTCGTGATGGCTCCCGTTGAGTCCGTCATGGGAAACCACCGCCCACTTATCTGACAATATCTTTGCCTCTCCGCTTTTTTGGCAGATCATCGGCTCAATACAAAAGACCATTCCCTCACGAATCTTGGGTCCCTGCTTGGGATTCCCTCCTTCAAGATAGTTAGGAATCTCAGGTTCTTCATGAGGTTTTCGACCAATTCCATGACCGCAGAATCCCCTCAAAGGGACCATACCCCTCTTGAGAATAAACTGCTCAATCAAATGACTCAGCTCTTTAAAGCGCATATCCACCCGAATCGAATCGATGGCATACAAGAGGGCATCACGAGAGCAGGCCATAAGGGCTTCATCGTTTTGGGTCACAGCGCCAATCCCAAAGGTTACAGCGCCATCTCCAAACCAGCCTTTATACTCCGTCCCAATATCCACTCCTAATATATCTCCCTCTTTGAGCTGATAACCATTTGGAATCCCATGAATGATCACCTCGTTGACGGAGGTGCAGATCGCACCTGGGAAACCATAAAGCCCTTTAAATGAGGGCCTTGCCCCTTGGGAACGGATGAAATCCTCCGCTATCTTATCTAGCTCTAAGAGAGAAATTCCGGGTTTTGCATGCTCCCGAAGGAGAGAGAGGGTCTGAGCAACGATCCGATTGGCCGATGCTAGAGCCTTGATCTCTTCGGGTTTGCGAATTGCAATAGCCATGTTCTTATAAGCCCACGGCGCTTAGGGTTTGATACTTGCTCATGTAAATCTGAGCCTCAATCTTTCTCATGGTGTCAATAGCGACTTGAACAACGATGAGCACTGCGGTTCCTCCAAAATAGAAAGGAACCCCCATGCTTTTGACAAGCACCCAAGGAAGGGTTGAGATGAGCGCCAAATAGAGCGCTCCCCAAAAAGTCAAACGGCTGGCAACCTCATTCAAGAATCCTGCGGTTCCCTCACCGGGGCGCAATCCTGGAATAAAGCCTCCCTGTCGCTTGAGATTCTCAGAGATATCCTTCGCGTTGAACACGATCGAAGAGTAGAAATAGGCAAAAAAGATCACTAGCCCAAACATAATCACATTATAGGCGTAGCCATTAGGACTCAAAAAGTCCGCGATTGCCATGACGGTGCTGTTGCTTGACGCCTGTAAAAGGGTCGAAGGAAACATGAGCAACGCCGAAGCAAAAATAGGAGGAATCACCCCGCTAAGGTTGAGCTTAATCGGAATATAGTTCATCACGCGCTTGTTTTGATTCTGCATCATCACCTTGCGAGCATAAGAGACAGGCACTCGCCTCTCGCCAAGCTCCACGAAAATGATGGAGAGAACTGTAGCGATGATGATCACCACAATCGCCAACAACACCAAGAAGTTGATCTCGCCAGTATTGACTAGCTTGAAGGTTCCTCCAATGGCGGCTGGGATTCCAGAGACGATACCCGCGAAGATAATTAGACTGATTCCGTTCCCCATGCCTCGCTGAGTGATCTGCTCTCCAATCCACATGAGCATCATGGTTCCTGCCAGCATAGAGAAAGCCGAAACCGCAATGAACACGTTCATGTCAATTAGAATCGCCCCTTGAGGACCTCCGCCGATACTTTTAAGTCCAATAGAGACTCCCACAGCCTGAACCAGCGTGATGACCACGGTCGCATATCGCACAATCTGCATATATTTAACCATTCCATCGCGCTCTTTTTTCATTTTGGCCAATGTGGGGAAAGTCGCGGCAAGAAGCTCCATGATGATGGAGGCAGTGATGTAGGGCATGATCCCGAGCGAGATGATGCTGAGGCGCTCAACGGCATTACCGCTGAACATATTAAAGAGCCCCAGCGCGTTGCCGGAGTTGCTATCAAAGAAAGCTTTGATAACCGCCGTATCAACGCCAGGAACCGGAACGTACGCCAACACTCTATAGGCTAGCAAGAAGCCGAGCGTAATGAGAATCTTGTTGACGATCGCTTTATTCATTAGGCTCGTCCGCTTGTGGTGATTCTCTCGTCTTTGATTTTGGAAGCTAGCTCAGAAGCTCCTTTGCCGATCAATTTGATCTTGAGCGTGCTAGCAGGGAATTTATGGACGGAGGCGATGCTATCAAGAGTGATTCCAGCCAGCTCAGCCACTTTAGTGATCTTCTCTACGTTGATCACATAAGGTTTGGCGATTTGAGTGGTGAAGCCCACCTTGGGAAGTCGTCTCTGGAGGGGTTGTTGACCCCCTTCAAAGCCTCTCTTCGCCTTGTAGCCTGTTCGAGCGGTTTGACCTTTGCCTCCTCTAGTGGAGGTTTTGCCCATGCCGCTTCCTTGACCTCGACCGACTCGTTTGCGATCTTTTGTGCTGCCTTGGGCAGGCTTGAGGTTTTCTAGTGCCATGGCTTTTCCTTACGCTTTGATTCGGCTCAACGCATCAATCGTAGCGCGAACTACGTTGTATGGGTTGTTTGAACCTAAAGATTTAGTCAAGATATCCTTAATGCCCGCCAATTCGATCACAGGTCGAGCCGATCCACCGGCGATCACCCCTGTACCCTCGCTAGCAGGCTTAAGAAGAATCTTGCTTGCATTATACTTATGCTCGATATCATGAGCGATGGTGGTTCCTTTGACATTCACCTTGATGATGTTTTTGAACGCATCATCCACCGCTTTTTTGATCGCATCGGGAACCTCTTTAGCTTTTCCGAGGCCAAAGCCTACCAAGCCATTTTTGTTACCCACGACTACGAGAGCGTTGAAGCGGAATCTTCGACCCCCTTTGACGACCTTGGTCACTCTGCCGATGTTAACGACAACCTCTTTAAATTCGTCTCGATTGATTTCCATTTTTACCCCTTACAGACCGATTCCGTTCTCTCGAAGAGAGTCCGCAAAACTAGCAACGACACCGTGATAGAGGTAACCGTTACGATCAAACACTACTTCTTTGATACCGGCTTCCTGCAATGAGGCCGCAAAAGAAGCGGCGATTTTCTTCGCCTCCTCTTTATTGTTTCCAAGACCAAGCTTCTTACCATCCACGCTCGCTAGAGTGAGACCACTCTCATCATTGATCGCTTGCGCATAAAGGTATCGGTTGGAGCGGAAGAGAGAGACTCTAGGCTTCTGGGCGGTGCCGAAAATCTTGCCTCGAACGCGAAGTTTTCGCTTAGCGCGGAGGGCATTTTTTCTTTTCAATACTTTTTCTAACATGACCTATCCTTACTTCTTAGAAGTCTTGCCGGCTTTTCGGATGATGGTTTCATCACTATACTTCACGCCCTTGCCTTTGTAAGGCTCAGGAGGCCTGAACTCTCGAATCTCTGCCGCAATCTGACCGATTTGCTGCTTATCACTTCCCTTGATGGTGATGACGTTTTTCTCTACGGCAATCTCCACACCTTCGGGAATCTCATAGTTCACAGGGTGGGAGAAGCCAAGGGCAAGCTCAAGAACGCTACCCTTTACGGCTGCTTTGTAACCCACGCCATTGATCTCTAGTTGCTTGGTGAAACCGGCGGAAAGCCCGATAACGATGTTGTTCGCCAAGGCTCGATAGGTTCCCCAATAAGCCTTAGACTGAGCATCTTCGCCTCCTAGTTTTAAAACTAGCTCGCCATTAGCGATCTCAAGTCCTACGCGACCGTATGTCTCGAGGACTTTCTCCTGCTTTCCTTTGGTAAACACAATTTTGCTTCCTTCGATTTTGGCATCAACGCCACTTGGAATGCTAATAGGTCTTTTACCGATTCGTGACATGCTCTTTCCTTACCAGATGCTGCAAAGCGCTTCGCCGCCAACATTGGCTTTGTAGGCTTCTTCGTTGCCGATCACACCTTTAGAGGTGCTCACGACGATGGTTCCATAACCGTTCTTGAATCGCTTGAGCTCGTCTCGCCCTTTATAGACTCTTCGTCCGGATTTACTGATTCGCTTGATTTCACTGATCACGGATCGTCCCTTCTCGTCATATTTCAAAACAACGTTAATGGACTGTTTTCCGTCTTTATCGATCACTTTATAGCTCTCGATGAAACCTTTAGCAAGGAACACCTCTAAGATGGAAACTACGATTTTGGCATAGTAAAGAGTGGTGTAATCCAATCTTCTCATCGCCGCGTTTCTGATTCGGGTTAGAGAATCCGCAATAATATCATTCACCATTTCTTCTCCTTACCAGCTAGCTTTTCGAAGACCAGGGATGAGTCCCTCGTTGCCCATTTTTCTTAGGCAAACTCGGCATAGACCAAAATCTCTGTAAACAGAGTGGGGTCGTCCGCAGACCTGGCATCGTGTATAAGCTCTTACTTTAAATTTAGGTTTTCGGCTAGCCTTAGCCACCATTGATTTCTTAGCCATTGACTCTTCCTTTTGCGAAAGGCATACCAAATAGCTCTAGCATTTTGAACGCCTCTTTGTCATTGTTGGTCGTTGTAACCATCGTGATGTTCATACCGTGGCTCACCATAATGTCATCATAGACGACCTCAGGGAACATGAGCTGCTCGTTTAGACCAAAGCTGTAGTTGCCTCGACCATCAAAGCCATTTCGAGGAACACCTCGGAAGTCTTTCACCCTAGGAAGAGCGATAGAGATGAGCTTCTCAAGGAAGTTGTACATTTGGTTACCGCGAAGGGTCACTTTCACACCCATGGGCATTCCCTCTCTCATTTTGAAGCCCGCTACGGACTTTTTAGCGATCGTGATGACCGCTTTTTGTCCTGCGATAAGAGAGATAGTATCTGCGATGTTTTGCATGACTTTAGTGTCTTTAGCATGATCGCCCGCGCCCACGCTAATCACGATTTTTTCTAGTTTAGGAAGAAGCATGGGGTTTTTGATTCCGAGCTCTTCGCTAAGTTTAGCTTTTAGTTCTTCGTTATAAAGTTTTTTGAGTTGATACATGGATTCTTACGCCTCCACTTTTTTCACATTGGAGATGTGTATAGGCATCTCTTTGTTCACAAAACCACCCTTGGGGTTTTGCTCGCTTGGCTTGACGCTCTTTTTGGCGACTTTGCAGCCCGCGACGATCACTTGGGAGCTCTTGGGCATCACCTTGATCACTTCAGCGACCTTGCCCTTGTCATCTCCGGCGATCACCTGAACCTTGTCGCCTTTTTTAATCTGAAACTTAACCATATTAGAGTACCTCCGGTGCAAGAGAGACAATTTTCATGAAGTTGGCGTATCGCACTTCTCGACCCACGGGTCCAAAAATACGCGTACCAATAGGCTCTCGCTTGTTGTCAAGGATGACCGCGGCGTTGTCATCGAATCGAATCAAAGAACCATTGTCTCGCTGAACCTCTTTTTTAGTTCGCACGACAACAGCCTTCACCACTTGACCTTTCTTGATCTTTCCATTGGGAAGGGCTTTCTTAACAGAAGCGATAATCACGTCGCCAACGGTTGCGTATCGCCTCTTGCTTCCGCCAAGAACCTTGATGCACATTACCTCTTTGGCGCCACTGTTGTCAGCGACTGTCAATCTAGTAAAACTCTGGATCATGCTTCAACTCCTACCGAAAGGACTTTGTGCAAGCTGAAGGATTTTCGCTTAGAAAGGGGTCGGCATTCGATCGCTTCGATCATATCGCCTACTTTCACTGCATTACTCTCATCATGCACGATATATTTCTTGAATCTTTTAACGATTTTTCTATATTTGGGGTGGGTCACTCTTCTTTCAACAAGAATCGTCACGCTCTTGTCGCCCGCTTTAGTGACGACTTTCCCTTGAATAACTCTTTTGTGTGCTTGTTCGTTGCTCATGATTAACCCTCTTTAGCTGCAAGCGCCGTATTGATTCTCGCGATATCTTTTCTGACGGCTTTGATTTCGTTGGGATTGCTAAGCTGCATGGTTTTGAGTTTGAGCCTGAGTTCAAACAGCAGCGACTTCTTCTCTTTGAGTAGCTTTTGCAATGCCGCTACTTCTTGGTCTTTCAATTCAGTAAATTTCATTTTCACTCTCGCTTGTCACGATTTTGGTTTTGAAAGGAAGTTTGCTTTGAGCAAGAGCTAGAGCTTCGCGTGCCAACTCCTCTTCGATTCCCGCCATTTCATAGACGATGCGGCCAGGCTGAATATTCATTACCCACTTATCCACAGAGCCTTTACCTTTACCCATACGAGTCTCAAGAGGCTTCGCCGTCAAAGGCTTGTCAGGGAACACTCTGATCCAAATCTTACCCGCTCTTTTGATGTGTCGGGTCATGGCGATTCTCGCCGCTTCAATCTGTCGAGAGTCGATTCGACCGTGCTCTGTTGCTTTGATTCCAATATCACCAAAGGCTAGAGAGTTTCCTCGGAAAGATTTTCCTCGGTTTCGACCCTTCATCTGCTTTCTGAATTTGGTTCGTTTTGGCATTAACATGGTTTATTGCCTCCCTCTTCTTCGTGTGCCTCTACCCTCTTTATCTCGAGCAGGAGCCTCTTCTTTCTTCTCAGGCTGGATTCCTTTTTGAAGAACTTCACCTTTAAAGATCCAAACTTTTGCCCCGATGATTCCATAAGTGGTCATCGCCTCAGCAAAACCGTAATCAATCTTCGCTCGCAATGTATGAAGAGGAACTCGTCCTTCCATATACCACTCTGTTCGCGCCATCTCCGCTCCAGCCAATCGACCTGAAACTTTGATTTTGATTCCTTTGGCGCCTGCTTTCATAGCCGCTTGCATCACTTTTTTCATTGCGCGTCTAAAAGCGACTCGTCGCTCTAGTTGCATAGTGACATTTTCAGCGGCCAATTGAGCGTTCGCTTGGGGGCGCTTCACTTCCTTAATATTAATAGAGATCTCTTTATCAACGATCTTTTTGAGTGCTTCTTTGAGTTTCTCAATATCTGCACCTTTTTTACCGATGATGATTCCAGGTCGAGCCGCTACCACAGTCACTCGAAGCTTCTTAGCCGTTCGCTCAATGATAATCTCGCTCACGCCCGCATAATAGAGCTCTTTTTTGAGGAATTTTCGAATCTTGTGATCTTCGCTGATATTCAAAGGAGCGGTTTGATAGTTAGGGAACCATCGTGACGCCCAGTTTCGGTTGATGCCTAATCTAAGACCTATAGGATTGATTTTTTGACCCATGACTATTTATCCTTACTTTGTTCTACAACTTCCACGAAGACATGGGAAGTAGGTTTGCGAATAGGAGTGGCTCGGCCTCTAGCTCTAGGAGTGAATCTTCTCAAAACGGGACCTGCATCCACTCGGCAAGACTTAACCACCGCGTTTTCTGCGCCCATTCCGCCATTAGCTACGGCTGAAGCGATCACTTTAGAGATAACTTTGGCCGCTTTGTTGGGCATGAATTCCAAAGAGGCAATCGCCAATTCAGCGTTCATTCCTTGAACTTCGCGAGCAACAAGTCTAGCCTTTGTAGGTGAGAGTCGGATGTATCGTAATAGTGCTTTGCTCATTTTCTACTCTCCTTACTTACCGATCTTCTTCTGAACACTACCCTTGTGTCCTTTGAAGGTTCTTGTGGGGGCGAATTCACCCAATTTGTATCCCACGTGATTCTCAGTCACATAGACAGGAACAAATGCTCTGCCATTGTGAACATTGAGGGTAAGACCGATCATATCAGGCACAATCGTGCTTCGTCGTGACCAAGTCTTGATGGGCTTGTTGTCTTTGGTCTCTTTGCTTTTGAGCACTTTTTTCATCAAGTGGTCGTCGATAAATGGACCTTTTTTAATTGATCTAGCCATGCTACGCTATCCTCTTATTTTTTTCTTCTTGAAATGATGAGCTTGTCACTAGCTTTTTTCTTTCTAGTTTTAAAGCCCTTCGCTGGCATGCCCCAAGGAGATACAGGATGTCCACTGGAACCTGTTTTACCTTCACCACCACCATGGGGGTGATCAACAGGGTTCATGGCCGCACCACGAGTTTGAGGTCGAATACCGCGATGTCGATTTCGTCCTGCTTTACCAATAGAGATATTGGCGAAGTCCGCATTGCCGACTGTTCCGATGGTTGCCATGCACTCTTCAAGAATGTATCTCATCTCACCACTGGGCATACGAATGATGGTGTATTTACCTTCACGACCCATGATTTGAGCTGAAGCCCCCGCACTTCGAGCTAGCTGACCGCCTGCTCCAGGATGGAGTTCAATATTGTGGATGATGGTACCAATAGGGATGTTTTTAAGCTTCATCGCGTAACCTGTCTTAATGTCAAGTCCGCCCTCAGCTGAAATCACTAGATCACCTACAGCTAGGCCAGTAGGCTGAATAATGTATCGCTTCTCGCCATCTTTATAGGTGACAAGGGCGATTCGGCAGTTTCGGTAAGGATCGTATTCAATGGCGCTCACGGTTCCTTCGATGTTGAACTTGTTGCGCTTGAAGTCGATGATTCGATAGAGCTTCTTCGCTCCGCCCTCTTTGTGTCGGCTAGTGATTCGGCCGTTGTTGTTTCTTCCCGCTGTGACAGGAAGTTTCATCAAAAGGCTTCTCACACTGGGTTTGCTGGTGATGTCGCTAGAGCTTAGGCCTGTCATGAACCTTCGGCTGGGCGTATAGGGTTTATAGGTTTTAATTGCCATGTTTCTCTTCTCCTTATACCGCTAGCGATTCGATTTTAGCGCCCTCAGGGAGCTTCACGTAGAATTTTTTGAAAGAGGCTCGTTTGCCCTCTACACCACGGAATCGCTTGATTTTTCCTGCTTGTCGGAGCGAATTGACTCTCACGGGAGTGAAGCCAAAATACTCTTTAAAGACCTCTTTGAGTTGATTCTTGCTCACTTTAGGAGAGGTTTGCACGACTAGCACTCCGCTCTCTTGGATTTGAAGCGACTTCTCTGTGTACATAATGGATTTGATATCAGTAATATCCGCCATGATTAGCCCTCTTTTGTGATGTTTTCAAAGAGTGATTTCTCGATCACTACAGATCGGAAAGCCGCGACCAAGTAAGCATTGAGCTCGTTTGCATCGGCTAGATAGCACTCTTTAAGGTTGCGGAACGCCAAGAAAGTCTTCTCATCGCTGATTTGGGAAACAAATAGCGTGCTTCTTTCGTTGAGCGTTTTGAACATTGCATAAGCATCTTTAGTCTTGCCGCTGTCCACTTGGAGAGAATCGACAACATAAAGCTTGCCCTGCTCGGCTTTTTCCATGAGAGCGTATTGAAGCGCCAATTTCTTTTGCTTCTTGTTGACTTTGAGGTCATAGTTTCGGTTGTTGCTAGGTCCATGAGAAACGCCCCCGCCCACAAATACAGGAGAGGTGATGCTTCCAGCTCTAGCGCGACCGCCACCTTTTTGGCTCCAAGGCTTTTTGCCTCCGCCGCTCACTTCGCCTCGTTTTTTAGCTTTGGCGCTGTTAGCGCGCAAAGAAGCCAAATAAGACTTTACATATAGATAGAGGTTGTGAGAGTGGATCTCTTTAAATCGTTCAGGCAGAGCAACCTCGCCGTTTTTTTGTAGTTCGTTGTTTAGAATAATTGCCTTGCTCATTTCACTACCTTTATTCTTCCAAATGCACCGTTGAATCCGGGAATTGAGCCCTTAAGAACAAGAATCTTGTTCTCAGCATCAAAAGAGACAATCTCATTTTGAACGGTCACTTTTTCATTACCATATTGACCTGCCATCTTTTTGCCTGGCTGGACTCGACCTGGCCATTCTCGGTTACCGATAGAACCGGTTCGTCTTTTGAATCGGTGACCATGCGCCGCGGGACCGCCCGCAAAGTTCCATCGTTTCATAACGCCTGTAAAACCTCGACCTTTCGTTTGAAGGGAGACTTTAACACGCACAGCTTGCGCCAAAGGAGCTACATCTTGATCGCCCGCTTCGCCGTTAGCGACTTCCAATGTGGCAAATCGGTTAAACTCTTTGCTTAGATTGTATTTTTTTTGCTGACCCTCGATCGCTTTGTTGGCATCTTTGCCTTGAGCGTAAGCGACAAGCGCCTTGCCGTTTCCTAGAACTTCGCATACCTTGGCGTCTTTAACCTTGAGCAAGGTAACGGGTGTGCTGGGAACGGAGATTGTTCGGCTCATGCCGATTTTTTCTACTAGAAATTCCATATGCTATTCCTTCACCTATTCTTACTTGCCCATAGATCTGACTTCAACATCCACTTCGGGAGCCAAGTCGAGCTTCATGAGGCTGTCTACCGTTTCTGACGTCGCTGAGACAATATCGATAATTCGGCTATGAACGCGAATCTCAAACTGCTCTCGTGAATCTTTGTTGATGTGTGGAGATCGAAGAACGGTGTATCGTCTTTTCTTAGTGGGAAGGGGAACGGGACCTCGGATTTCTGATCCGGTTCGTTTAACTGCTTCTACGATAGAAACAACGGATCTATCGAGAACTCGGTGATCGTAAGCTTTGAGCTTAAGTCGAATTTTTT
>Ga0079099_1055511_pt1 | contig 15655 bp, 19 predicted proteins | sample ADurb_H2B_02_Slu_FD_77098 | JGI IMG/M metagenome (GOLD analysis project Ga0079099, IMG submission 77098) | Active sludge microbial communities from Illinois, USA, of municipal wastewater-treating anaerobic digesters - ADurb_H2B_02_SludgeMetaT... | ecosystem: Engineered > Bioreactor > Anaerobic >... | reverse complement strand
CTATTTTTTATTTATTCTTTTTCTCAGCAGGTATAATACCTATTTTCAATTGCTCATAAAGCACCCGTGATAAAGCAAAACCTTCATTATGAGACATCTCTTCAGCAACTTTATTATCTGCCATCTCTTGAAAAATCTTTTCAGCCATACTTTTCTTGATCAATCCATCATCTGGCACTGTATTACGCATTTCCTTCCAAAGCATAGAAACAAAAAGAGAAGAAAACTCATCACAAACTTTTTTAAGTTTTTGCTCCATACCTTTTTGTTCTAAATCACTCATCGGTTGAGGTGTAACACTATTTACTTGCATTTTTCACACCACCTACATGATTTCTAATTCTGCTTGCAAAGCACCTGCTTCTTTAATTGCTTGAATAATAGCAATTATATCCTGTGGAGTTGCACCTATTGTATTTAAAGCTTCCACCAAGTCACCTACATTAGCTCCTTTAGGTAAAATCACATTAGATGCTTTTTTTTCCTCAACTTGAACATTATCATTATTCACCACTTTTGTTTCTCCTTTAGAAAAAGGAGAAGGCTGAGAAACAAAAGCTGCCTGATCTATTCTTACTTGTAATGCACCATGAGAAATAGCAATAGGATTAATTTTTATATTTCCTCCCATCACTACCGTTCCAGTTCTTTCATTAATCACAATTTTAGCTTTTTGATCTGGTATAACCTCTATATTTTCTACCAAAGAGATAAAAGGAACAGGATTATCTTTATAATAAACCGGTACCTTTACCTTAACAGTAGACCCATCTAAAGCCTGAGCTAATGGATTACCAAAACGGACATTAATCTGATTAGCAATTCTGTTGGCAGTAGTAAAATCAGACTGCACCAAAGACCAAGTGATATAACCGCTATCAGCAAAAGAAGTAGGCACTTCCTGCTCTACAGTAGCACCATTGGGAATCCTCGCTACTGACTGATGATTTTTCTGCACACTGCTCTTGCCTTTACCTGCACTAAATCCACCAATAGACAAAGCGCCTTGAGCAGCAGCATAGGTTTGCCCATTAACAGCTTTTAAAGGAGTAAGCAAGAGCATCCCCCCTTGGAGAGTTTTAGCATCTCCTAAGGAAGAAACAGTAACATCAATAGTATCTCCTGATTTAGCAAAAGGAGGTAACTCAGCTGTAACCATTACTGCTGCCACATTTTTTAATTTCATATCATCAGCTGAAACAGTAATCCCAAAATTTTTCAGCATATTAGCAATAGATTGAACAGTAAAAGTAGCCTTATTACTATCACCTGTCCCATCCAAACCCACAACCAAACCATAACCAACCAGCTGATTGCCTCTTACTCCCTGAATTTTACTGATATCTTTTACTCGCACAGACATATTAGCAGCCTGCATAGGCAGAGCAAAAGCAAAAACAAAGGCAACTACTAAAGCCATTATCGTCATCTTTTTTTTCATTGTCTGCCTCCTTAAAATACCCAGTTGAAGAGACGAGTCAAAATACCTGGTTTTTGCGTATCTCCTACTGCACCTTTTCCTTTATATTGAATTTCAGCATTAGCTATGGACTGAGAATAAACAATATTATCATAGTTAATATCAACAGGTCTAATCATACCTTTGACAATTATCTCCTGTGTTTCTGCATTAACAGTTATTTTTTGTTTTCCTTCAATCATCATATTACCATTAGGCAAAACCTCTGTAACTACAGCAGTCATTTGCGCACGCAGATTACTACTGCGACTGGTAGAACCATCACCAGCAAATTTGCTACTATCACTATGGGAAAAGGGTAAAACTTTTTTCAAAAACTTAGTAATAGGATTATCATTAGAACCAATTTTAACCTCACCAGCAGCTAGATCTGTTTTTTTAGTAGAAGAAGTAGCTGCTTTTTGACTAGAGATAGAAGTTTCTGAAACAACTATTGTCACTGTATCGCCTACTTGTCTGGCTTTATAATCGCTAAACATGTTAGCCAAGGAGCCATTAGACTGAAAAAGCGAAGTTGCTTCACTTTTAGCTGCTAGCAAAAAAATGATAGCAAACACAAGAGAGAAAAACTGCCAATGCCTTCTCATCACACCCACTCCTTAATTTTTCTTAATCTCCACTACTCCATTGTCAATAACCAAAGCATAGATTTTCTTTTTTGTCTCTAAATTTTCTACCTGAATCCAATCCCCTAATGAACCATCTTGTAAAGCCTTCACCAAAGAAGTAATTTGCACTGCTCCTACCTGAACCTGCAAAGTTACTGGCATGTTTTTTCTCACCCAAGGAACAGGTTCAACATCTTTAGGTGCGACAATTGCGTTAAATGGTAAATAACGCACAGCTCTTTGCCCTAGCAAAAGGGATAAGTCACTATAGGGCTGATAAAGCAGCCTAGAAACATCACTTCTTTTTAATTGTACATGAGTAGAATCCAAAATTTCTCCCTGCTTGATTGATTGACTTGTTACTGCCACTTGTTGATAAATTTTTAATTCAAAAGTAACAAACACTGTAGTATATCTTTTCCCAGCAACCAAAATCTGAACAGGTACACTGACATTACCACCCTGAAATTCTTTAAGTGGCTTAATCTGTAAAGCTAGCTTACCTCTAGGAACAGTCTGATTGCTTAATTTACTTTTCAATTCCAGAGTATAATCAGAAACCATAATATTCTGCTGCAAATAATTTTTAGCTGTTCCTACTATTTTTTGCGCTACAACTATTTGAGTCTCCCCAGCAAAAGCTAAAGCAGGGAAGTTTAGACACAAAACAATAATCAGCCAAAGTTTCCACAATTTATTCATTATTATCTACGCAAATTAGCAGCCTGCTCTAACATCTGATCAGATGCCTGAATAGCTTTAGAGTTAGTTTCATAAGCTCTTTGAGCTACAATCATGCTCACCATTTCCTCTACTACCTGTACATTAGACATTTCTAGCCAGCCTTGTTGTATTGTTCCAACTCCATCATTAGTCGCTTCCCCAGAAGCATCAGTCTGTTGAAAAAGATTTCTGCCTAAAGGGCTAAGTCCAGCTGGATTAGCAAAGCGAACTAATTCTATTTTGCCTGCCTGTTGGATATCTGATTGTCCTGCTACCTTGTAGCTAACAGTTCCATCAGTGCCTATATTAATTTCCTTTGCCTCTGAAGGAATAGTGATAGCAGGTTGCAAAAGAATGCCATCAGAAGTTACCATATTCCCTTGGCTATCTCTTTTAAAAGCTCCATCTCTAGTATAAGCTACAGTACCATCAGGCAAGGAAACTTGAAAAAATCCATCTCCTTCAATAACCAAATCCAAAGCATTATTAGTTTGCTGCATATTTCCTTGCGTAAAAATCTTTTGTGTTGCTACTGGGCGCACACCAAGACCTACACTTAAGCCAGTAGGTATTTGCGTGCTTTGTTCAGCAGAAGCACCTGGCGATTTTAAAGTTTGATAAATAACATCTTGGAAATCAACACGAGATTTTTTAAAACCACTAGTATTAACGTTAGCTAAATTATTAGAAATATTATCTACATTCAGTTGTTGTGCCTGCATGCCAGAAGCAGCAGTCCAAAGAGCTCTCATCATAATTATCTTCCTCCTTTTTTATCCAACTCGACCTACATCATTAACTGTTTTATCTAAAGAAGCATCTTGCGTTTGAATCATTTTCTGGTTAACCTCATAAGCTCTAGTAGCTGTAATCAAATCAACCATCTCCGCAATAGCATTGACATTAGACATTTCTAAACAGCCTCGTCTAACCTTGGTAGCTGTACCCATATTTTCCCCATCCTTGTCAGCTAGCCATAAACTATTTCCTTCTTTATGTAAAAGTGCCTGATTAGCAAATCTTACTACCCTAATCCTATCAACTGGATTTTTATCTACATAAACTTCCCCATTACCATTGATTAAGAAAGTATTTTTTTCACCTGTATGCAAAATAGGTCCTTTTTCACCTAAAACCTTATAACCATCATGAGTTACCAAATAGCCTTCTGCATCAAAGGAAAAAGAACCGTCTCTCGTATATCTTTCCCCTTGTGGAGTTTGGACAACAAAAAAACCATCTCCTTCAAGAGCCACATCCAAGTTATTTCCTGTGTCTCTATAAGAGCCCATGGTGAGATTAGGTGTAATAGCAGCAACAAAAGCCCCTGTCCCTACACCACCTACAGAAGCTGGATTTTCCCCACTTTGCAGTTTGCTTAACAAGACATCTCCAAATGACTGATTAATAGCCAAATCCTTCTTATAACCTGTTGTATTAACATTAGCCAGATTATTAGCAATAGAATCTGTTCTTATCATTTCTGCTACCATACCGGAAGCGGAGCTGTAAATCCCTTTGAGCAAAAATCCCACCCCTTTCTTTTCTATGAAATATTCCACAAAAAAAGATTATTTCCTGCCAGGACTTTAGTCCTAATAATTCCTTTTTTTATTTTCCTATTACTAAAATAAGCAAAGCAGGAAAAGATAGAAAAAATAAGAATAAATAAATATAGTTATAGATTTAAAGGAGATAAAAATGGAAAAATTCAACCTTAACAATGTCAAAAAAATACTCATTGTTAAAATGAGTTCTATTGGTGATGTTATCCATGCTCTACCAACAGCAGCAGCTTTACGCAAATATTTACCTGAAGTTCAGCTAAGCTGGATAGTAGAGCCTAAAGCCTATGATCTTGTAAAAAATCACCCTGATTTAGATGAAGTTATTCTTTTTGATTTAGCTTCTATCAACAAAAAAATAAAAAAATTAAGCACTTTTCCTCAAGCTTTGCAAGAGATTAAAGAAATCAAAAAGAGATTAGAAAAGGAAAAGTTTGACTTAGTTCTCGATTTACAAGGATTATTAAAAAGCGGTCTTATTTCCTCCTTTACTAAAGCACCAATCCGTCTGGTTTACTGCATTAATAGAGAAGGAAGTAAATTTTTTGCCACCCATGTAGTTCCAGCCAGAAAAGAAACACCTCATATCATTCAAAAATATCTGGATACATTAGTTTATCTGGGATTACCTATCCAAAGAGAAGATGAATATCAGTTTCATCTCCAGCTAACAAAAGAAGAGGAAAAATTTGCAGAGCAGTTCCTAACAGAATTACAATTAAATGCAGAAAAAAAAATAATTGGTGTTAATCCAGCAACAGCTTGGCCGACTAAAAACTGGCCGCCAGAGCATTATGCCAAGCTAGCTGACTTATTAAGCGAAAAAAATTGTCAAGTGCTCTTCTTCGGTAGTCCAGCTGATAAAAAATTAGTAGAAAGAATCCAACAGCAAATGCACTATCCAGCCTATAATTGTGCTGGACAAACTACTCTTCCCCAATTAGCAGCCATAATCAAAAAATGTGCTGTATTTCTAGGAGGAGATACTGGACCAATGCACCTTGCTGTAGCAGTAGGTACACCAGTAGTAGCACTTTTTGGTCCTACAGACCCTTTTTATAGTGGTCCCTTGGGCCCTCTTGATTTAGTTATCAGTAAAAATATGCCTTGTTCTCCTTGTTTCAAGGTAAACAAATGTCCTCTCTATCCCAAGACAAAATGTCTAGAGGAAATAACTTCCCAAGAGGTGGCACAAGCAATGTTTACCTTACTCTAAAGCTTAACCAAACCGCATTTAAGTGCTTTAATAACAGCTTGAGTGCGGTCCACTACTTTTAATTTACGAAAAATATTGCTAATATGATTTTTTACTGTTTTTTCACTGATAAAAAGCTCTTGAGCCAAACTTTTATTACTATAACCCTGCACCAAAAAAGCAAGTACTTCCATCTCTCTTTGCGTCAAAAGCTGATCACAGTGCTGACATTCACTTTCTACACGTTCTTTCCAGCCATCTCCTATCAAATTAATTCCTTGTGCTGCGGTTTGAATAGCTCCTATTAATTCCTCTGTTTGTACATCTTTAAGTAAATAGCCATCAGCTCCAGCCTTGATTGCCTCTATCACATATTCATCATCCTGATGAATAGTCAAAATAAGTACTTTCATTTCTGGATAAGATTTTTTCAAATATTTAGTTGTTTCCACTCCGTTTATGCCAGGCATATTAATGTCCAACAAAATAACATCTGGTTGAGCCAGAGCAACCTTTTGCAAAGCTTCATCTCCAGTTCCTGCCTCTCCCACAATTTCCAAAAAAGATTCCAATTCCAGCAGTTTCCGTAAACCTTGCCGCAAAAGAGTATGATCATCAACTAAAAACACTTTAATCATGTTAATTACTCCTTTGCATATTTTTCTGCTATTGTTTGCACTAAATTGCTAGTGGAGTAGCCCTTAACCTCATTGACTAAAACCACTTTTCCTCCATACGACTCCACGATTTTGGCTTCAGGCAGCTCTTCCTTCTGATAATCTCCACCTTTCACATGCACATCAGGCTGCAAAAGAGAAATAACCTTTTCGGGAGTAGCTTCGGCAAAAAGAAGTAAGTAATCAGTCACCTGCAAAGCAGCCAAAAGCTCTATTCTTTCTTTTTCTGGCACTAAAGGTCTTTTAGAACCTTTTAGTTTCCGGACAGAGCTATCACTATTCACGCCAACTATGAGAATATCTCCTTGTGCTCTTGCTTCTTCTAAATAACGCACATGTCCTATATGTAGAAGATCAAAACATCCATTGGTAAAAACTACTTTTTTACCCTCTTCTTGTAATTTTTTTCTGATTATTTGTAATTCTCCTAACCCTTTAATTTTCTCTTGCATTTTCTTCCCCACTTTTCATTATCATCTCTATTTCTTTACTACTCACAGTTGAAGTACCAACTTTTTTTACTACTACCGCAGCAGCATAATTAGACAATAGAGTAGCATCAGGCAAAGAAGCACCAGAGGCTAAAGATAAAATCAAAGTACTGATTACAGTATCTCCTGCTCCAGTAACATCATAAACCTTGCTCGCTACTGCTGGAACATGGAAAACAGAATCAGCGAAAAGAGACATCCCCTCTTCTCCTCTTGTGATTAAAAGATAATCTAGTTCTAAGCTATCCCGCAATTTCTGGCCAGCAAAAACTAGCTTTTCCTCTGTATCTAAAACAATATTCAAAGCAGTTTCTGCTTCTTTTTTGTTAGGAGTTATAATAGTTGCACCCTTGTATTTGTTATAATCTGTTCCCTTAGGATCAACAGCTATAGGTTTCCCATGCTTTCTAGCTAAAGCTATTGTTTGTGCTGCCACAAGTGGAGTAATTACTCCCTTACCATAATCAGAAATAACTACAGCAGCAATTTGCGGGATTTTTTCTGCTAAATAGCTAAGAATAACCTCTTCCATTTTAGAATTTAAAAAACTTTTATCCTCCCTGTCAATACGTACCACCTGCTGATTATGAGCAAGAACCCTAGTTTTCAAAGTAGTAGGACGAGAATCATCTAATAAAATTCCCTCTATCGTTAAGCCTTCTGCGTCTAGTCTTTCTTTAATCTTTTCTCCTGTCCTATCACCACCAATTACTCCTACTAAATGAGCAGTTCCCCCTAAAGAATGAATATTATTAGCTACATTGGCAGCTCCACCTAAAACAAAAGTCTGATTTCCTACTTCTACTACAGGCACAGGAGCTTCTGGTGAGATACGGGAAGCTTTACCCCAAATATACTCATCTACCATCAAATCCCCTAGCACTAATACTTGCTGCCCAGAAAAAGACTGTAAAATATCTTGTAACCGTTTTTTATCCATGCTTTTCTTCCTTTCCCATACTCTCTTGCAGCCAAAGAGCTGCTTGATAAAGATTTTCTGCTATATAAAGAGGTTGTTTTTCCCATTTATCCTTTTGCAAGAAAGTTTTTTTCCCTTCTCCAGTAAGCACTAAAATACTCTCACAACCTGCCTGCCAACCAGCTCCCAAATCACTAGCTTTATCACCAATCATATAGGAAGACGACAAATCAATTTTCAATTCATCTGCTGCCTGCTGTAAAAGAGCTGATCCTGGCTTACGGCAATTACATTGTTGAACATATTCAGACAAGCCTTTTTGGGGATGATGAGGACAATAATAAATACCAGCCAATTCTATTTCCTTTTCTTGCAATAGACCACACATATGACCATGCACCAATTCTAAATCTTCTACAGTGAAATATCCTCTAGCAATGCCTGACTGATTAGTGATTAAAACCAATAAAAAACCGCAATCTCGCAAAATAGCCAAAGCCTCCAGCGCTTGCGGCAAAAAAATAAACTGTTCCGGTTTGCTCAAATATCCTGAATCCTCATTGATAGTGCCATCTCTATCCAAAAAAACCGCTTTTTTCAGCATCTCCAAACAACCTTTCTTCCAATAAATCACACAAAATATGAATAATAGTAATATGCCCTTCTTGAATGCGTGGTGTACTATCTGATGGCACAAGCAAGCAAAGATCAGCCTCAGCTAAGAGCTTGCCACCATTCTTGCCAGTCAAACCCAACACTCTAGCACCACTTTCTTTGGCCAACTTCACCGCAGCCAAAACATTAGCAGAGTTACCACTAGTGCTCAGAGCAATCACTACATCACCACAATTAGCCCAAGCCTCTACTTGACGAGCAAAAATAGTCTCATAACTATAATCATTGCCCACAGCAGTAATAATGGAGCTATCAGTAGTCAAGGCAAGACAAGGCAAGGCTTTTCTCTCTTTTTGAAATCTACCTACCAATTCTCCAGCCAAATGCTGAGCATCAGCTGCACTACCACCATTACCCATGACTAAAACTTTTTTCCCAGCTTGATAAGCACTTACCAACATCTCCACAGCCTGTACAAGAGATAAAGTCATTTCTTCAGCCATTCTCTTTTTCACTGCTGCACTCTCTAAGAACTGCTTTTCAATTTCTTTTCGCACTTTTCAATACTCCTTTCTCCATCACAATTGTAAAGGTATCGTTATCAATATCTTTGTCCCTTTGCCTAAGGCAGAAATCACCTGAAATCTTCCTCCCAATAGTTTAACCCTTTCTTCCATTCCTAACAAACCAAAGCTTTCCTTTTTTTCTTTTTTTATTTTTTCCCAGAAAAAGCCTGTTCCCTTATCTTCCACTAAAACATTGACCTTTTGTTCCACAAACTCAATTTTTACACTTGCACAATTAACATGGGCATGCTTTTGCACATTATTCAAGCATTCCTGCACCAAACGAAAAAGAGCTATCTGCAAACTGGTAGACATTTTTTTAAAATTACCTATATTCATCAAACTAACTTGGATATCATGTTTTTCCTGAAAGCAATCCAAAAAACGATGCAAGGCTGGAATAAAACCCAAATCATCCAAAGCCATTGGTCGTAAATCAAAAATAATTCTCCGCACATCTTGTAAACTATCTTTAACAATTTGCTTCAGTTCACTCAGTTCATTCTTGGTTTTTTGCAAATCACGCTCAATCAGTTTTTCACACAATTCCACTCTTAAAACAGTATTAGCCAAAGATTGAGCAGGGCCATCATGAATTTCTCTCGCCAATCTTTTTCGCTCTTCTTCTTGTGCTCTGATAATGCCTAAACCAAGTTTATACTTTTGCTGCACATCACCAATATGTACAGAAAAATTCTTTAAATTACCACTTAAATATTCCAAAGCTACACCGACTTGAGAAATTAGTTCTTCTGCTTTATAGACAGCATCTTTCATTCCACGTAAAGTAAACTCCAATTCATCACGCCTGCGACGTAAATCTTTTTCCTTCGCCTTTAAAAGAATAAACTCTATTTGTGCTTCTTTAGCTTCTTCATAGGCCTGTCTAATATGATTTTCGCTAAGAAAATTAAAATTCTTACTCACCTTCATTAAGTGATTGCGACCCTGTCTATCTCTTTTTTCCGCTTGATCTACTTGTACAATAACTTCTGCTGTTTGTTGACAGAGTTCCTGTAGTTCTCTTTGTATTCTCTTGTACTCCCGCCGAGACATTTCAGCAATATCAAAAATTTGATTTTTACTCTTTTCTATCGCTTGCACTGTTTTTTTTATAATTTCATCCAAAATACTTAAATTTTCTATTTGCTGCAAACAAACACTCCCTTTAGCGCAGATATTTGACTGCTAAACGTGGATAAAGAGCAACTAATCCTTGCTCATCTAAAAAGCATTGACCATCTTTTTCCTGCCAGATAAAGCCTGTAAAAAAATCTTCTTCTTGCAAAAAATGAGCTAGCTGTTCAGTAGTTTGGCATTGGTACTCTTTATTATTATTTAATTCTATTAGAAAAAATTTTGTTTCCTGCTTTTCTTCTAAAAGGAACCACCCTCTAGCAGATGCTATTCTTCTTTTCAGCGGATAGGAATCAGTAAGAGCCTTTAATTTACGCCAAGCAAAAACTCTTTTCACATCCTGCTTGAGCACTCTCCCTGTTTCTGACTGCCAAAGAGAAAAAAAGAGAATCCCATTTTCCTCTAGCCAAAAGGAAAAATTCTCTAAGGTTATCAAGAGAACCTGTATCTCAGTATAGCTAGTACCCAAATAATGACGAAAATACCACCAAGCAAAAAATTCTTCTAAATGCTCCCACACTATTTCACCCAAAAAAGTTTCTCCATAATAGCTTTCCAAATAAAGTCGCCACAGTTCCAGAGAACGGGCATAACTAGTCCAGGTATGGGAACTTATTTTCCCCTCCTGATCTATCAGAAATTGTTCAATCCAATAGGTTATCGGACGATAATCATTTAAGGAAAATATTTTTTCTGGCATAGTTTTCCCCTTCCTTTCTTTTTAATATTATTCTCCAAAATTTACAGTTATCCTACTTCATGCATAGCATTTCTGTAAAAAACAAACAATGAAAAAAAGAAAGGATGGCTGACATGCTAGAGCTAGAAAAGATAAAAAAAATTCTCATCATTCGTCTAAGTGCTATAGGAGATGTGATTCATTGTTTACCTGTCTTGCAAATCCTGAAAGAAAATCTGCCCCAAAGCAAAATCAGCTGGGCTGTAGATGAATTAGCCGCAGATTTACTCCAAGGTCATTCTTTTTTAGAAGAAGTGATAGTTGTGCCAGCCAAAAGGCTAGAAAAAAAGCTGAAGAAAACAAGCACTCTGCTAAGTGCATTAAGAGAAATAAAACAACTAAGAAGCAAATTAGAAAAAGAAAAGTTTGATTTAGTGCTAGACTTACATGGTCTACTTAAAAGCGGTCTTGTTTCCTATTTTACCAAAGCCAAAGCACGTCTAGTCTATCCTTTAGCCAGAGATTTCAGCCAACTTTTTGCCACTAAGCAAGTAGCTAATATTACTTCTAGCACTCATGCTGTTGATAAATATCTGGATACCATGCGCTATCTAGGCTTAGAAATTAAAAAAATAGAATTTCCTTTAAATCTGAGTGAAAAGGAAATTCTTTTTGCCCAACGCTTTCTCACTGCTGTTAATCCCAATAAAAAAAAAGTTATTGCTTTCAATCCTGGTGCTTCCAGATTGAACAAGCAATGGCCACCAGAAAAATTTGCTCTTTTAGCCAATCAACTCTCACAAGAAAGAGACTTCCTTTTTGTTATTTTCGGGAGCAAAGAAGAAGCTCCTTTAGCCAGAAAAATAGCTGGCCAAATGCAAAAACAGCCTATCATTGCTGCTGGGAAAACATCCCTACGTCAATCGGCTGCTCTTTTAGCAAATTGTTCTCTCCTCATTGCCGGTGATACAGGCACTTTACATTTAGCTGCTGCTACCGGTATACCTATAATCGCTCTTTTTGGTCCAACAGATTATCATTACAGTGGTCCTTATACAGAAAAAAGAATTATTATTAGTAAAAATATGGAATGTGCTCCCTGCTTCCTTAAGGGAGACTGCCCACAAAATAATAGCTGTATTAAGGATATTCCGGTAGAAGAAGTGCTAGTAGCAGTGAAAACAATAGTCAATAGCAGTAGTCAGATTTGCTTTCTTTAATCTGCATCAGCTTTAAAGATAAGCTTGCCCACTCTTTCAATATGTTCCTTTAATTCTTTATGTCGCAAATGTGTGTAATCCACAATATCAAAAAAATAAGGCAATGGTCCATTATCATCTAATCTAGCATGTAAAGCTGAAATAGTATCAAAGGTAATCTTTTCTCCATAAATAGCTAAATCTACATCCGAACCCTGCTTATAATTTCCTTTAGCCCTTGAGCCAAATATTACAGCCATTTCTATCTCCTGAAATTTCTTAATCTCATTAACAATATATTCTATTTCAAATTCCTTTAAACCACAACTCATCATAAATTACTCAACTTCACACATAATTCTTGAATCACTGGATAATATTTTTTTCTTATGAGTATTTCTGCTTCCTCTGCTTTAGCCTCATCATAAGTGTGAGCCATCAGATTTCTTTTCTCCAAGGCATCAATCCAAGTATACCCATCTGTAATAAGCTGTATTTGAAAAGCTGTTTTTATTGCTGCCCTAGGACTTTTTATATCATATCCTTCTTGCTCTAAATAATCTTTCATAGTTTTCCAAGCTAATTCAAAAGTATATTCAAAGCATTGAATTAAGCCTTGCACTTCAAATTTATTTAATTCTTTTTTTTCAATAAATTCAGTTAGCTGGCTAGCAGCCTTTTTAAAATTAGCCAGTCGCTGTTTCCATCTAATATCCATGATAATCTCACCAATCCTTTATAAAGCTAATATCCCTAAATATTCCCGTAAAGCTATAGAGGAATTCATTAACCCATTGGCAGAAGGGGTAAACTTATTTAGATAAATTGCCAAATGCACACTGCTTTGATAATCAGCTGGTACAGGCAAAGCTCTCACTCCTACCTTAGCAAAGTTTAGCACAGAGCGTGGCAAATGAAAAGCAGAAGTAACCAGAATAGGCTTTTGAAAATGATTCTTTAGCAAAATAGTTTTAGTGTTTTGCGCATTTTCTGTAGTATTACGACTAGCTGTTTCTAAAATAATCTGCTCTTTAGGCACACCTAAATCTAACAACATTCTTTGAGCAATAAGCGCCTCATTACCAGAATCTTGGTAAACCTTACCGCCAGTAAAAATAATGGGGACAGCCAATCTTTTTTGTAAGCGTACAGCAGTTAGCAAGCGATTAGCAGCAGAACCAGAAAGATGACCTTTTCCCTGTAAATCAGGCGTATCCAAGGTCGCCCCACCACCAAGCAAAATAATAACATCCCCACTTATTTGAGCCGGCATTTTATTTTGTCCTTCAAGACTAGTAATAAGCAAATCCCCTACATAATTAGTAGAGAAAAGATAAAAAATCACCACAATTCCTATTAAAATTTTAGCCGCTGCTTTATCTCTTTTGCTTAACCAAAAAGCAAAAAAGATAAGCAAAAGCAGAAAAAAACCAGGCGGTAAAAAAAAGCTATAGATAAATTTAATTAAGTAAATCATTTTTTCTCACTCTTATATGTAGGAATAAAAACTTCCATAAATTCTTTTACCTTATCACTATCATGCAGTAAAAGGGTTTTTAGCTTTTCTATCTCTATTCTCAAGGAAGGAAAATCAATGTCTAAAGGCTTAGCAATACAGATTTTTTGATGTTCTGTATTATTTAATCCTTCTTCTGCCAGCAAAAGCTCTTCATAAAGCTTTTCCCCTGGTCGTAAGCCACTAAACTCAATTTTGATATCTATATCAGGTTCAAAACCAGAAAGCTTAATCAAATCCCGTGCTAAATCTACTATCTTTACCGGTTCTCCCATATCCAAAACAAAAATTTCCCCACCTTTAGCCATCGATCCTGCTTGCATAACCAATTGTACTGCTTCAGGAATAGTCATAAAATAACGAATAATTTCTGGATGAGTAACTGTAATTGGTCCACCATGAGCTATTTGTCTTTTAAATAAAGGTATCACACTGCCATTGCTGCCTAAAACATTGCCAAAGCGCACAGCTACAAAATCAGTAGCACTGACCTTATTGATTGCCTGAATGATCATTTCACAAGCTCTTTTGCTTGCCCCCATGATATTAGTAGGATTAACTGCTTTATCAGTGGAAATAAGCACAAATTTTTCTACCTTATGTTTAGATGAGCATTCAGCTAGATTAAGAGTACCAAAAACATTATTTTTAATAGCTTCAGTAGGATTAGCCTCCATCAAAGGTACATGCTTATGAGCTGCAGCATGAAAGACTATCTCTGGCTTAAACTGAGCAAAAATCTTATCTAACCGTGCTTTATCTCGTACAGAGGCTATTAAAGTAAACATTTTCAGCTGAGGATATTTATATTTCAGCTCTTGCTGTAAATCATACACACTATTTTCGTAAATATCTAAAATCAATAAATTGGCTGGTTCATACTTAGCAATCTGGCGACATAGCTCAGAACCAATAGATCCCCCGCCACCAGTAACCAAAACAACCTTGCCTTGCAAATAGCCAGCAATAGCTTTTAAGTCTAAATTAACCGCTTCTCTGCCTAATAAATCTTCAATTTCCACATCTTTGATCTGGTTGACAGTTACCCTTCCTCCCGCTAGTTCAAAAATACCAGGCAAAATCTTTAACTTACATTTAGTTTGCTGACACTCAGCAATGATTTCTTTAATCACTTTTGGCTCAGCAGAAGGAATAGCAATAATAATCTCATCAATGTCCTTTTCTTCTACCACTCTAATAATATCTTTTTTCTTACCTAAAATAGTTACCCCATGAATAGATCTTCCTTGCTTACTAGGATCACAATCAATTAAAGCTATCGGCTTAATTTTTAATTCTTTATGGTGCTGCAATTCTTGGATAAGCATCGCTCCTGCTTCTCCAGCCCCTACTATTAAAACTCTTTTTTCTGTACAATCGGAAGAGAAAAAAAGACATTTCATTCTCCGTAAAGCTCGATAAGTAAAACGACTGCCACCTAACAAAAATATATCCAACAAAATAGGCAAAACATACATACTTCTAGGCAAATCCAACTGCACTAAAAATAGATAAATCAGAACCAAGGTATTACCTACTACAGCTGCTCCAATTACCTTTAGCAATTCATCAATACTAGCATATTTCCAAATACTATTATACAGTTTAAAAAAATAAAAAATAGGTAATTTAATCAGCATAATTATAAAAATAAGTTCCAAATGAAACTGCAGATAGGAAAAAGGCAGCTGCCCATCAAAACGCAGCATATAGGAAAAAAGATAAGACAAATTGATAAAAATAATGTCTAAAAAAAGCAACATATATTTTCTTTTTTTAGCCTGCACCATAAGCTCCCCCTTTTTTTATTCATAGCCTTGGGGATTGTTTTCTTGCCAACGCCAAGAATCTCGGCACATATCCTCCAAACTTTTTTGCGCCACCCAATTTAACTCTTTTTTAGCCTTACTCGAATCTGCATAACACTCTGCAATATCTCCTGCTCTTCTTTCGGTAATCAGATAAGGAATATTCTTACCTGTCGCTTTTTGGAAATTCTTAACCACATCAAGCACACTATACCCTCTTCCTGTTCCCAGATTATAAATATGTACACCTTTAGTCGACATAATCTTTTCTATTGCTTTTAAATGACCTTGAGCCAAATCCACTACATGAATATAGTCTCTTACCCCTGTCCCATCATGAGTGGGATAATCATCTCCAAAAATACTCAGTTTCTCCCTTTTGCCTACAGCTACTTGAGTAATATAAGGCATGAGGTTATTAGGAATGCCATTAGGATCTTCACCCATTCTCCCACTCTCATGAGCACCTATAGGATT
>Ga0079099_1015792_pt1 | contig 15750 bp, 14 predicted proteins | sample ADurb_H2B_02_Slu_FD_77098 | JGI IMG/M metagenome (GOLD analysis project Ga0079099, IMG submission 77098) | Active sludge microbial communities from Illinois, USA, of municipal wastewater-treating anaerobic digesters - ADurb_H2B_02_SludgeMetaT... | ecosystem: Engineered > Bioreactor > Anaerobic >... | reverse complement strand
ATTTTTTAGACGATTATATCAAATTAGTTAGCTTTAGTCCGTAGTAAATTTATCCCTAATCCAATGAATATTGTGCCTGCAAGTTTATTTAGTACAACAGACAACTTCTTTTCCCCTCTAAACCTTTCTGTCATATAAGATGAGAAAATAGCCAGTATCATACACCATATTGTTCCCGTAATAATAAATGTGCATCCTAAAATTAAAAAGGGAATTGCCCCATAAATATTACTTGGATCTATAAATTGGGGTAAAAATGCTAAAAAGAATAAAGCCACCTTCGGATTCAGTAAGTTTGTCATCACTCCTTCAAAATAGATCTTTTTTAAACTGATATCCTGGTGCTTATCTGGGGCTGTCAGTACTGATTCCTTAGACATTATTGCTTTAATACCCAAATAGATTAAGTATCCTGCACCTAAGTATTTTACTAGGTTAAATGCTAAAGCAGATTTTGCTAGTATGATTGATAATCCTAAAGCTGCTATTAAAGTATGGATTAGACTGCCTGATGAAATACCTAGTGCGGAAACTATTCCAGCTCTCCTGCCTTGAGACATGCTTCGACCCAGAATATAAATGGTATCTGCTCCCGGTGTGAGATTTAAGATAATTCCTGCCATGATAAATACACCATAATTAACAATACCCAATATAAAATCATTCCCTTCCACTACTCTGCAAAAGTCTTTCTAACAGATTTAAGCATAGTTCTAATGGGCAAATCATAAGGGCACTTAGTCTCACAAGCTCCACATTCTGTACAGTGTATAGCTCTAGCAGACTGACTTTTATACCTTTCTTCACTCCAAGCTCCAAGACTATAGCGTTCCTTATAACCGCTTAATAAAAACATGGTTGGTATATCTATGCCCTCAGGGCAAGGTGTACAATAGCCGCACCTACGGCAAAAATGGCTTCCTAGTTCCTTGTTTATCAGTTCTATTTTAGCCAGTTCTTCTTTTGTTAATCTTGAGATATCATTCACTACCGCTGCATTCTCTTCTACTTCTTTGATAGATCCCATCCCTGGAATGGCAGTAGTTACCGCATCATTCTGCATAATATATCTTAATGCTAGTCTAGCATCATCAATACCGCCACCTGCCATGGGTTTCATAGCTATAACACCTATACCAAGTTCCTTAGCTCTTTGGATGGCCTTTCCACCTTGATTTTCAACGATATTATAAGCAACCATTATGGAGCTAAATTTTCCCGTTTCTAGAATCTGGTTGAGCATGTCAAGACTATGAGTTGAAATACCAATGTGACCTATTTTCCCTTTGTATTGAGCCTCTTGCAATGCTTCATAGGCTCCTCCTACACCCATAACTTTAGTTAATTCTTCTGGAGTTCTAACATTGTGAATTTGGTAAAGATCAATATATTCGGTACGCAGATTTTGCTGACTAATCTCAAGATCCCTAGCCATGGATTCTTTGTCTCTAGCCATACTTTTAGTAGCAATAACCCACTTTTCACGCCTACCCTCCAAGGCAGAGCCAATATATTCCTCAGATACAGTATAGCCCCGAGCCGTGTCAATGAAGTTAATTCCCAATTCTTCAGCCCTTAATATAGATTCCTTAGCTAACTCCTTGCTACACCGTTGGATGGGAATACCACCAAAACCGATTACAGATACTTTTAAACCAGTCTTGCCTAAGACTTTATATTGCATCTTCTTTTCCTTCTTTCATTTTTAAGTAGAACTTTCCCCATTCACACATTGAATTCAACATTGGTCTCATGCTTTCTCCCAGTTTGGTAAGTCCATATTCCACTTTTGGTGGAACTTCCGGGTAAACTTTCCTATAGATTATACCATCTCCCTCTAATTCTCTCAACTGAAGTGTTAGCGTCTTTTGAGTAATACCTTGTAATAGTCTTTGCAATTCATTGAATCTAATCACACCTTTTGATAAATGCCAAAGAATTGACATTTTCCATTTACCGCTTAAGATATTTATCGCCGTGTCCATAGGGCATTCTAGCGATAATTCTTTTGATTTTGCCATGCTTAATGCTCCTTAATATTCTTAAGTAACAATTTCTATAGTTTCCTTTATTACACTCCGTTTCTAATTTGTGCGTACTTTTAAGTCATTGTTAGTATTGATATGCTTTTAATACAGAAAGGAGATGTCTTAAATGATTATTGACAGTCATGCTCATGTAATGTTGCCCACAGAAAAACAAATATTAATGATGGAGGAAGCTGGAGTAGATAAAACTATCCTATTTTCTACAACGCCTCATCCTGAAAAAGCTCATGATTTAAAGTCCTTGGAAAAAGAACTAGATATTTTAAACAATATATTAGCAAGCAATACTTCATTATCTTTAACCTATGATGAAACAGCCCATTGGATCATTGATAACGTAATTAAAAACAAATTTTATGGTTTAGGAGAATTCTCACCAGCCTCTGGTCAGGTAAAATATTTAGAAGTAGTCTTCCAAGCTTCCAATGAACTAGGCTACTTACCTATCTGGGTGCATACTTTTCATCCTTTAAATTTTGAGGATATTAAAGAGCTTATACAATTGGCTAAGAAATACCCTCAAATTCCATTAATATTAGGACATATGGGAGGTATCCACTGGCTTGATACAATAAAACTTGCTAAAGAAAGCGACAATATCTATTTGGATCTATCAGCTACGTATACAGTCATAGCCCCTAAAATAGTAATTAAAGAATTGCCAGAACGCACATTGTTTAGTTCAGATGCTCCTTATGGCAATCCTCTTTTATTGAGAAGAATGATAGAAATAAGTAGCCCAGATAAAAAAGTTTTGGAACAAGTACTAGGTGGGAATGTATTAGAATTACTTAAATTATAACATATTGTTAGTCTATTTTATTTCGGACAGCATTTCTTCAAATTTAGCATTTGCTTCTTGAATGTACATTTCATCGGGAATAAAGTTCTGGGATAATACACTCTGGGTTTCTTCTGCTATTTTCATTTGGACAACAATTTCTTTCCCTGCCTTTTCTAGATGCTGCAGATAATTGGAGATAATAGGCCGTAAGGCTTCTATCTCCACACTTAACAAGCCTCCCTGGGCGGCATAAATTTCTCCGATTACTTCTGTATGCATATTCAGAGCTGCTCTTTGAATCCAGTGGGAAATAACTTGGAAGTGGGATCTTTCAGGGAAGCCGCTGTTAGAAATTAGGATTAATTTAGGTGCAGGTTTTCCTTCGTCTTGTAAATGTCTACATTCTCCATCAGCATCTTTTTGAAAATGAGGATTAGCTGTCACAATACTGCGATCCATAAAAGTTTTTAGTATTCCTGAAATATTATCAAAGTATAGCGGAGTAGCCAGGACTAGAACATCTACTCCTTCCAGCTGGGAAATTACTTCAGCCATATCATCTTCAATGATGCATTTTCCTGGAGTTCTAAGCCAGCAGGAGAAACAACCTCTACAATGCTTAATTTCCTTTTCTGCCAGGAAGATGTTCATAGTCTCTGCTCCAGCTTCTTGAGCACCCTTTAAGAAAGCACTGACCATTATATTAGTATGGCTGGATTTACCTTTAGGACTTCCATTAAGAGCTGCAATTTTCATTTTTGCTCCCCCTTTTTTCTTGTTACCTTAAGTATAATATAATTAGAGTGCAAAAATATGTCATTGAATGTAAACTTTATGAAGATAAGGAGAGGTCATAGCTAAGAGTAGCGCTCCGTAATTAGGTAGAAAAGCTACTTCGTCCCCTACTTTAATTTCATCTTTTAAGACGGTCACATCAATAATCAAATGGTCGCTGCTGGCACCAATAATTTTTACTCTTTCATCCAAAGGGCTCAAACCCTCAAGCACTGTATCTTGCCTGCCTATGGCTAGAATAGCCCGCCAATGATAACCGATATCTTTAAAAACCGGAGTATTGCCAAACGCATCCTGACCTAATATTCCAATAGGAACAGAAGGTTTCTCTTGCAGTTCAATTACTTCTGCATAAATAGTAAAGGCATCTAAATGACATCCTGGTAGAGGATTCCTTCCTACTGTTTCCCGCCCTAGAAGGATGCTTTCCCCTAAACGCAAATGATTAACTTGCATAGGCATTCTATTTTCCATTAGTAGTTGCAAACTGCTGGAATTGCCGCCAGAAATAATTTCTAGCTCCAGACTATATTGTTCTTTAATCTTTTCAGCCAATTCTACCAGGATGCTCAAATTCTCCGGAGTAGGAATTACCCCCCCATAACAGGTTAAGTTAGTCCCTAGACCAGCCAACCTGACTCCTGGTAAATCTTTAATTTGTTCTACTACCTCCAGAACCCTTTCCGGCTGGACTCCTTCCCTTAGATCTCCTAAATCCACCATCAGGATTACTTGATGAACTTTATCCAATTTTTGAGCTTCTTTCCCTAATTCCTTAATGACTTCCACTTGGGAATTTAGACTATAATCTACATATTTAACCACTTCATCGATTTGGCTAAACATAGGCAGTCTGAGCTGAAGCAGAGGAACTTGGATACCAGCTTGGTAAATTTTCTTGAGGTTGTCCAAACGGGAGTCCCCTAAAATCTGAATACCACCCTTAAGCATGGCTCGGACTACCTGCACGTCAGCACAACAGGCTTTATTTACTCCTACCACTTGGCTAATCCCTTTACTCTCACAAAGATTTACCAAGAGTCGGGTGTTCTCTTCTATTTTCTTTAAGTCTATCTCTATTCTAGGATTAAGCATAGTCTTCTCCCCCTGTTTTTCATAAGTCATACTCTGAGCGCCAAAAAATTGGCACCCAGTTAACTGAGTGCCAGTTTTTATATTTCTAAGTTAAAATCTGGTAAAAACCTATACAAATAAGTAAAATGCCGGCTATAAGCCCTGATCTTTCTCCTAAAATCCTAGCCGCATATTTTTGACCTAGGTGCAAACCGACAAGAATAAATAAAAAACTAAAAATAGCGATGGAAGAGGAAGTAAGAAAAATATCTCCTCCTTGGATTCCTGCCAAAAAACCACCAGCCATAGAATTAATAGATAGGGCCAAGCCTAAGATAATAGTTTCCCGCCAGGTTAAACTGCAGTTGCTCCTAAAAAAAGCTTCTTTAGCTCTTAGGATTGCCCCAGTCCAACCCTTGAATCCTCCTCTTCTTCTTTGGAAGTTGCAAGCTGTAACCCAAACCCCTACACCCATTAGCATGTTTGCTCCAATAATTCTAGCCCAATGGACAGGCAGAACTTGGGTAGTGCATTGACCTAGATAACCACAAAATATAGTGGCTCCAAAAGCAATTAAAGATATACACATGTTTCTACCGAAACAAAGGCCTACTTTTCTAGTCCCATAAGCAATTCCTACTCCGATATTATCCAGATTAGCAGCCAGGGCAATCAGCAAAACTTCACCTATCCTCATGCCAACCTCTCCCCATAAGTTATTGTCTTATTATCTTATGCAAGAAAGCTGGCAAGGGAACCTACTTCTCTTTATTTCTTAGATAGACACGAGGAACTCGCTTACTAATCATACAAACTACTTCATAGTTGATGGTGCCTATTTGCTCCGCTATTTCCTCTGCTGTAATCCTTCTAGCACCTTGACAGCCCATAAGAACCACTTCTTCGTCTACTCCTACCCCAGGAATATGAGTGACATCCACCATACATTGGTCCATACAGACCCTTCCCACTAAAGGAGCTCTCTCCCCTTTAATCAAGGTTCCTCCCTTGGCAAAAAGAAGACGGGTTAGTCCATCGGCATATCCTAGAGGCAAAGTAGCTACTATCCTTTCCTCCGGAGCAATGTATCTTCTTCCATAACTGACGCTGGTGCCTTCTGCTATCTGCTTTACATACCCCACCTTAGCCTTTAAGCCCATAGCCGGTTTTAACTCTATCCTTTCTTTTTTTACCTCTGCTGAAGGATAGAGACCATAAAGGATAATACCTGGCCTAACCATATCCAGATGCATTTGGGGCAGGTCTATCAAAGCAGCACTATTGCAAACATGATAGATAGGCAGCCTAATACCTACCTTCTCCAAAGCCTTTACTGCTACCATAAATTTAGTAAACTGACCTTCGGTATAAGTTTTATCCAATTCATCAGCTATAGCAAAGTGGGTAAACATTCCCTCTATTTCCAAATTAGCCAGCTTAGATATCTTTTGGACAAATTCTACAATTTCTTCCGGATCAATCCCTACTCTTCCCATGCCTGTATCCAGTTTAATATGAATCCTAGCGGTTTTTCCCAACTTTACTGCTTCCTTGGAAAGAGCCTGAGCTAAAGAATCACTAAATACGGTCTGGGTTATCTCATAAGCTACTACTTCTTCTGCCTGTTCTTCCGGAGTATAACCTAAAACCAGGATAGGTACCTGAATACCAGCCTGCCGTAAAGCTAAGGCTTCACTCAAGATAGCCACCCCTAGTCTTTCTGCTCCATTTTCTAGAGCTACCCGAGCTACCGGCTCCGCTCCATGTCCATAACCATCCGCTTTGACAATAGCCATCACTTTAGCTTGAGGAGAAGTAATTCTCCTTATTTCCCTTACATTATGAGCCACAGCATCTAAATCTATTTCTACCCAGACGGGTCTCTTCTGCTTCATGTTAGTCCACCCCTTTTTTATTATACAGCTTATATTTTTCTTCTTTCTTTCTCAATAATCCTTTTTTCTGCAAGCTAAAAAAACAAGGCAGCTTTCTTCAGAAGACGAAGAAAACTACCTTGTTTTCTCTAGTGAGGAATATAGAAAAAAGCTAAGGCGATGATAATATAAGCTGCTAAAAGCTGAGCTCCTTCAAACCAGTTTGATTCTCCGTCTAAAGAAATTAGGTTAGCAATCATCACTGAGACAGCTATGGCCGTAATTTCAAAAGGATTAAAAATTAAATCCATAGGATTGTTGAAAAGGATACTGATAAAAACCAAAAGAGGTGCTACAAATAGAGCAATCTGGGTACTGGAGCCTACAGCAATTCCTAAGCTTAGATCCATCCGATTTTTCATGGCCATGATTACTGCTGCCCCATGTTCTGCTGCATTACCTATGATGGGGATAATAATAATACCGATAAAAAATTCGCTAAGACCGACACTAGCAACTACGTGCTCTACTGAGCCTACTAAAAATTCACTCTCCAAAGCTACAAAGACAGTGGCAACCAGTAGAATGAAAATCGCCTTGTTCCGACTCCATTTAGGCATTTCCCGTTCCATTTCACATTCCATTCCCCGAATAACATCCCGATGAGTCCAAAAAGAAAAATAAAGACTTAAAACATAAGTAGCCATTAGTACCAGAGCAACGCCAAAACTTAACCCTTGGCTCACTTGGGCAGCCCCTTTAGTTCCAATAGAATGCATAAAAACTGCAGGAACCAATAAAGCAATTACTGCCAACAGCAGCATGGAAGCATTAGTGCCAGCTATCATGGTATTAAAACGCTGTCTCTTATGCTTTAAGCCGCCTAGAAAAACACTTAACCCTAGTACTAAGAGAATATTGCCGATAATAGAACCTGTTAAAGAAGCTTTTACCAGCTCAAACATTCCGGCTTTTAAAGCAAAAATAGTAATAATCAGTTCGGCAGCATTCCCAAAAGTAGCATTAAGGAGTCCCCCCACCCCTGGTCCGGAGCATTTGCTGATTTCTTCTGTAGCTTCCCCCATAATGCCTGCCAAAGGTAAGATAGCTAAACAAGAACTCCAGAAAATTAGGCTGGGGTTAAGGTGTAAAAATTCCAGGACTATGCTGATGGGTATGAAAATCAGCATTACATTTAACCAGTTCATATTCTCCCCCTCCAATAAAGATTCTTTAGTTTATTCTATTCCTTAATCCGCATAATGATACTTGGAGAAAAAAGAAGCCTTACGGCTTCTTTTTTTAGTCAATAGCTTCCTGTAGAAGATCAGCTATCCGTCTGATTCCTTCCATGATGTTTTCTAAAGAAGTAGCATAGGATAAACGAACATAATCTTTGACCCCAAAAGCATCTCCGGGGACTAAAGCTACTTTAGCCTCTTCCAATAAAACTTCTGCAAGACTGCTAGAATCAATAATCTTCTTTCCTCGAATTGTTTTACCATAATAAGCAGAGACATTAGGGAAAACATAGAAAGCTCCACCCGGGCATAAACAAGAAATCCCTGGGATCTTGTTAAGGTTCTCTAGCATGTAATCCCGTCTTTTCTTAAATTCCTTTAGCATCTGGGCTAAAGGCTCCTCTGGCCCGTTTAAAGCTTCTACTCCGGCTTTTTGAGCCATAGAAGTAGGGTTGGAGGTAGCATGACTTTGAAAGTTAGTCATAGCTTTGATTATTTTCTCATGACCAGCAGCATATCCGATTCTCCAACCAGTCATAGAATAGGCTTTGGAAAGTCCATTGATAATAATAGTTAAATCTTTAATTTTTTCCCCCAAGGACGCTATACTAACATGTTGGTTACCATCATAAATTAATTTTTCGTAAATTTCATCAGAAATAACAAAAATATTCTTTTCTACTAGAATTTTAGCAATAGATTCCAATTCTTCCTGGCTATAAACTGCTCCAGTAGGGTTGCTAGGGCTATTAAGAATTAGAACTTTAGTTTTAGGCGTAATAGCCTGCCGCAATTCCTCTCCTGTCAGTTTAAAGCCATGCTCTTCTTTAGTCTCAATAACAACAGGGATACCTCCGGCCAGCTTAATTTGCTCACAATAGCTGACCCAATAAGGAGAAGGCAACAGCACTTCATCCCCTTCATCACAAAGAACTTGAAAAGCATTATAAAGGGAATGCTTAGCTCCAGAAGAAACAATAATTTGTTGCGGGGTATAAGTAAGCCCCTGATCTCTTTGTAATTTGGCACAAATAGCATCTTTCAGTTCATCGATCCCTGCTACTGCCGTATACTTAGTAAATCCTTCCTGAATAGCTTTGATTCCTGCCTCTTTAATATGTTCTGGAGTATCAAAATCCGGTTCGCCTACTCCAAAACCGATAATATCTAGACCTGCTTTTTTCATAGCCTTAGCCTTAGCATCAATGGCTAGGGTCGGTGATGGGCTAATAGCCTCTGCTCTTTTTGCTAGTTTCATTTTTCTCGTCCTCCTCTATAAAAAGGGGTTATTCCTCTTTTCTTCTCCAATGGAAGAAGAAGGTCCATGCCCTGGATAAATTACAGTTTCCTCAGGATAACCCATTAACTTAGTTTTGACAGACCTGATTAAAGTATCGTAGTCTCCTCCGGGAAAGTCAGTTCTCCCAATCGAGCCGGCAAAAAGTGTATCTCCGGTAAAGATTTTGTCATCTACTTGCAGGCAAATCCCGCCCATAGTGTGTCCGGGAGTATGAATTACTTTCAGTTCTAGATTGCCTACTTTAATAATATCTCCTTCTTCCACTAAACGGTCTGCCGGTACTAAATCTACCTTAGTACCTAAAAAAGAAGCTAAGCTAAGGGTAGGATTAGTCAGCATAGCTCCATCTTGGGAGTGAACAATCAACTGGGCTCCAGTAGCTTCTTTTACCTTACTGTTGGCAGCAATATGGTCAATATGTCCATGGGTGTTAATAATATAGCTGATATTAAGACCCAAGCTTTGGATATTATCCATGATATATTTCCAGTCCCCCCCTGGGTCAATAACAGCCCCGGCCTTGGTATCAGGACAGCCTACAATATAACAGTTAGCTGATAATTCTCCTACTATCAGAGTCTTTAAAATCATCCTTTTCCCCTCCTAGAAATTCTTTTTACTATCTAACAGCATAGTAACAGGACCATGATTATGTATTTCCACCAACATCTCTGCTTGAAAAATGCCAGTTTCTACCCTTAAACCTGAGGCCTTCAACTTATCTACAAAATCTTCGTAGAGAGCTTTAGCCTTTTCTGGAGGTGCTGCTTCTACAAAACTAGGTCTCCTACCCTTCCGGCAGTCTGCATAAAGGGTAAACTGGGAGACCGCCAGCAAGTCACCTTGAATATCTTGTACAGATAGATTCATTTTTCCTTCTTGGTCTTCGAAAATGCGTAAATTAAGGATTTTACCAGCTAAGTATTCTCCATCTTCCGGACCATCTTCCAAGCCCACCCCCAGAAGAATAACCAACCCGCTGCCAATCTCTTTTTTCTCCCCTTCTACAGTTACACTTCCTTGAAGGACTCTTTGAACTACAGCTCTCACTAACACTCCCCCTAAGACGGAATAATTCGGTAAACATCCAGCATGTTATCCACCCGTTTTAAACGATTAATAACACTTTCTAGTTGTTCCAGACTTCTTATTTCTACAGTAACGTTTAATTGCGCAATTCTATTTTTGTTAGTATGGGTATGGACAGCTAAAATATTAGTTTTAGTTTCCGCAATAGCCAAAGTTACATCAGCTAAAAGGCTCATCCGGTCTAAGGCTTTCATTTCCAACTGAACAGGATAAACAGTTCCTTCAGGAGTATCTAAATCCCAAGAGACTTCAATAATTCGCTCATCATCATGCATAAGACCCCGAACATTGGGGCAGTCTACCCGATGAACAGAAACGCCCTTTCCTCTAGTTACATAACCCACTATCCGGTCTCCCGGCAGCGGATTACAGCAGCGTGAAAGGTGAACTAAAACGTTGTCCTCCCCTTTAACGGCAATACCCTGCTGTCCTCCTCCTTTTCTCTTAATAATAGTAGAAGGTTTGGCTGGTATTTCCGGCAGTGAAGGGGAAATATTTTTTTGTTCTTGTTTTTGTTCACTAATAAATTTGCTAACTACCTGGTGAGCCGAAACTTTACCCAGGCCTATTCCCATAAGAAGGTCTTCTCCGCGAGTAAAAGCAAATTCTTTAGCTATTTCTGACAGTTTATCTGTTTTCATAAAACCATGGACAGTAGTCCCCTGCTTGCGTAGTTCTTTTTCTAATAGCTCCTTGCCCCGGAGGATATTTTCATCCCTGCGCTCCCGATTAAAGAACTGTTTAATTCTACTTTTGGCTTTAGAAGTTTTTACAAAGTTAAGCCAATCACTACTAGGGCCTGTGCCAGCCTTAGCAGTGAGAATTTCTATAATGTCTCCGTTTCTCAAGTGATAATCCAACGGCACTATTTTGCCATTTATCTTAGCCCCAACACAACGATGTCCGATATCAGTATGGATATTATAGGCAAAGTCTATGGGAGTAGATTCAGCCGGTAGGTTAATAACATCTCCATTGGGAGTAAAAACAAAAACCTCATCCTCAAATAAGTCTATCTTTAAAGTTTCCATGAATTCATCAGCATCTTTTAGCTCCCTCTGCCAGTCTAAAAGCTGACGAACCCAAGAAAGCTTTCGTTCAAACTCCTGATGCCCTTTGCCGCCTTCTTTATAGCGCCAATGAGCGGCAATCCCGTATTCAGCAATTCGGTGCATTTCCCAAGTCCGGATTTGGATTTCTAAAGGCTCTCCTTTAGGACCAATGACGGTAGTATGCAGAGATTGGTACATGTTTAGCTTAGGCATAGCAATATAATCTTTAAATCTACCAGGAATAGGCTTCCATAAAGCATGGACCACTCCTAAAACTTCATAACAGTCAATGACGGAATTTACCACTACCCTTAAAGCTGTTAAATCGTAGATTTCTGAAAAATCTTTTCTCTGCTTGCGCATTTTTTGATAGATACTATAAAAATGCTTAGGGCGACCTTGAATTTCGCTCTTAACATTAATCTGTTCTAGCTTGACTTGCAGAATTCTCTTGACTTCATTAATGTAAGCTTCCCGTTCTTCCCGTTTTTTAGCCACTTTATTAATCAAGTCATAATAAGCGTCAGTTTCTAAATATCTGAGAGATAAATCTTCTAATTCCCATTTTAAATGAAAAATTCCTAGTCGATGAGCTAAAGGAGCATAGATTTCTACCGTTTCCTTAGCAATCTTCTTCTGCTTCTTCTCCGGTAGGTAACTTAAGGTTCGCATATTATGCAGTCGGTCAGCAAGTTTGATTAAAATTACCCGCATATCTCTAGCCATAGCTAAAAACATTTTTCGCAGGTTTTCTACCTGATGCTCTTCACTACTGCGAAAAGCTATTTTACTCAACTTAGTTACTCCATCTACCAAGTCAGTTATTTCTTGACCAAAAGTATTCTTTAGATCTTCATAAGTGACAGAAGTATCCTCCAAAACATCATGAAGCAAACTGGCAATAATAGTGTCAACATCCATCTGTAACTCAGTAAGGATTTTGGCTACTCCTAAAGGGTGAACAATATAAGGTTCTCCCGAGACCCTAAATTGATCTCTATGAGCATTTTCAGCAAACTTGTAAGCTGCTCTAACAGCTTCCCCGTCTGCTTCTGGATAATATTTAAGTATCTCCTCAATTAGCTTATCTAAGTCCATTCAGCCTCCTACCTCTCCTTTGGCCACCTTCTCAAAAATGCAATAAATTAGTACTGAACTAAAGATTCGATTAAATAATCCTCTAGCTTCTTTCTGCCCTCTAACTCAGTCAATTCAATTAGAAAAGTAGTCCCTGCTACTTGACCGCCTAGTTTCTTGATTAATTCAGCAGTAGCAGCCACAGTTCCTCCTGTAGCTAATAAATCATCGGCTATTAGGACTCTTTGCCCAGGCTGGATAGCATCTTCATGAATTTCTAGAGTGTCCTCTCCATACTCTAGTGTATAGGTATGTTGGATAACACTACAAGGCAATTTACCTTTCTTTCTTATAGGAACAAAACCTACTCCCAGCTTATAAGCCAAGGGAGCTCCAATTAAAAACCCTCTAGCTTCTGGACCTACTACCACATCTATCTTCTTATCTTGAAACAATTCCCCTAACCGATCAATAGAATAGCTAAAAGCTTCTCCATCTTTGAATAGAGTAGTGATATCCTTAAAACTGATTCCTGGTTTTGGATAATCCTCAATAACCCTAATCTTTGCCTTTAAGTCCATCTCTGCTTCCCCCGTTTCCCTTAATTATTTTCTTTTTGCGGACCTTTCCTTTATCCTTAAATCTTCCCTATAACGCAGCAAATTACCCAAGTTAAATTTACTCTTAGGTATAGGCAGACGATAAATGTATTGTTTATCCCCTTCTAATTCCCGTTCTAGTAAATTCATCTCTTCCAGAATATCTAGACCGGCTAAAATTTGTGAAGATGTACTGCCTTCTAGTCCCTGGGTCTGTAAGATTCTACTGATTTCCTCTATCCTGAGGTTAATAAAAACGTTTTTCTCCCAATAATTTTGAGGGATCTGTGTCTTTAGAATACGGTAAAGACTAGCTAGAAAATCCCTAGATGGCACCAACTGCTGCCAATGGCTCTTTAATTCCAGGAATTCTTCTTCACTGAGAGAATAATCTACTTTCTGAACTTCTACCCTTTGGTTAGACAGACTCTGAAGAAGATTCTGGTAATCTAAATAGAATTCTTTGCTCACCAATAAGAGGCTAATTCTATCAGCAGACCACTGGGCTAAGATTTTTCCTACTGCTAATAAAGACATCCCTCCATCAGCTTGGGCCAATAGGGCTCTCCCCTCATTAGACAGCACGGCAAGCAGCTTTTGGTAAGCACTAAGACTTTCTAAAGAAGAAGGATAGACCAGAATTACTTTGTTGCCATTCTTTAGATTTTTTCGGATCACAGTAAGCAAGGCATCATCTATTTTCTGAAGATTGTTATAGAAATCACTGGGCAGTTCTCTCTTTACTTGGTTATCTAAGTTCTGACCCAAGGAAGTAATAGCAATCTTGAGATTACAACAATCATCTGACTGGTTGACTAAAACTACCCAGGCCCAGCAAGGTAAATCAGCTTTCAGGTACGCTCCGATTCTTTTACTAATTCTATTATTCAGAAAACCAAGCAACTCTCCATCCCGGGTTTCCACTTTGATAGCTTTTGAGGTGGTTTTCTCCTGGTCCAACTGCAGTCTTAATACTTGTCCTCTTTGTAACTGGGAAACGACTTTTTGGCGCTCTCTCCCTTGACTGCCTATTACTTCAGTATAATAAATTTCTTCTTTAACTTGGTTGTTAGTTGGCTTCTTTATAAGGGGAAGGGATAATTTGCTTGGTTTCAAATCTTGAACTCTTAATTGCAAACAAGTCCTTCCCTTCCACTCATTTTTTTCTAAAGAGAACAATAAGTCATAAGCTTGTTGAGTTGACAACTCTGTAGAGTAAGCACCTAATCCAAAAGCAATTCCATCAATGCTTGCCCTACCGGTAGCTGCTTTAAGTTTTAAATGACTATTAGTACTTCCAACCGGACGATATTCCAGCAGTTTGGAGTCTCGACATACTAGAACTGGTTGCGAGTTTTCACAGCCGTAAGGAGCTAAAGCTTCTAACTGTTCTAATAGCTCAAAGGATAAATTGTCTAGATCTACTCCATCTACATCTACTGGTAAAGAAGGTATTAGATCTTCCTCGTGCAGCAATTCGTCAGCTAAAAGATTAATCCTTTCACGAAAAGCAGGCAAATTATCTCTAGTTACCGTTAAGCCTGCCGCCAACTCATGGCCACCATACCTCTCCAAAAGGTCTTCACATTTCCCCAGAGCATGAAAAAGGTGAAATCCTTTAATACTCCGGGCCGATCCTTTGGCCAATTCTCCTTTAAAGTTCAGCAGAATTACAGGTCGGTAGTACCGTTCTAGCAAGCGGGAGGCCACAATACCAATTACTCCCAAGTGCCAATCTTCTCCACCTAGAACAATAACTTTCTCCTTAGCTGGATTCCATTCTTTCTCAATCATCTCTAAAGCCATCTGCGTTATCTGACTCTCTAAAAGCTGACGGCGTTTGTTTTCTTGATCTAAAAAACCGGCTATTTTCAGCGCTTCTTCCCTACAAGTAGTAGAGAGAAGCTTCACACCTAGATAAGCTGCATTAGGTACATCTACAGGTAGATCATCACTGCATAAACGACCTAAGGCATTCAAACGAGGACCGATGACAAACCCAATAGTATGAGGACTAAACTCTCGATCATCTATCCCGGCAATCTCTTTCAAAGCTTGTATTCCTATTCTATTAGTCTTATGCAGAGCCTCCAAACCCCATTTGACTAAAACTCTATTCTCATAAACTATAGGTACTATATCAGCAATAGTCCCTATAGCTACTAATTCCCGGAAAGAAGCCAGCATTTCTAATTTGTTTTCTAAAGAATAGTGGTTAATTAAAGCCTCTGCCAGCTTATAGGCTACTCCTACTCCAGCCAACTCTTTGAACGGATAAATACAATCTTCTCTTTTAGGATTAATTACTGCTAAAGCTTCAGGTAAAACTTCCCCAGGATGATGATGGTCGGTAATAATCACATCTAGATTTATATTCTTAGCATGTTCAATCTCTTCTTGGGCGCTAATGCCGCAGTCCACAGTAATTATTAGTCCTATTCCCCTCTCTTTCGCTTCAGTTAAGGCCGTTTTATTTAGGCCATAGCCCTCGGCCAAACGATGAGGCAAATAATATTCCACCAGCCCACCAAGGCTCTGTAAGACACTTACCAACAGGGTGGTACTGGTAATTCCATCCACATCATAGTCACCATAGACTAAGATTCTTTCTCTTTGCTGTATAGCCTGCTCTATTCTAGCTACAGCTTTTTCCATATCTTTTAATAGCAAAGGACTATGCAAAGAGGTTAAATCGGTAGATAAAAAAGCTTCCGCTTCTTGTCCACTTTCTACACCCCTGTTAACTAGAATTTGAACAACAATAGGGGACAAACCCGGAAGCTCTCCTTGCATTCTTTGAACAATCTCTAGTTTTTT
>Ga0079099_1035914_pt1 | contig 15762 bp, 10 predicted proteins | sample ADurb_H2B_02_Slu_FD_77098 | JGI IMG/M metagenome (GOLD analysis project Ga0079099, IMG submission 77098) | Active sludge microbial communities from Illinois, USA, of municipal wastewater-treating anaerobic digesters - ADurb_H2B_02_SludgeMetaT... | ecosystem: Engineered > Bioreactor > Anaerobic >... | reverse complement strand
GATGCACATCAACATGATCTACAGCATGCAACTCATGCAGGAGTACGATTTTTCCTTTACGCATCTCAACAGTCTTTTTTATATCCATCGCGCTGGCTGCACGAACATTCACTGCCTCGCTGAGCACCTGGGTGTCACCAAAGCTGCTGTCTCGCAGATGATTGACCGGCTGGTTGACTCAGGCCTGATTTCCCGTCAGGAGGCGCCAATGGACAGGCGCAGCAAGCGGATCTGCCTGAGCGAGACCGGCAAGAGCCTGGTGCAAAAAGCCTTCCTGGCGCGCCAAAAATGGGTGCCAAACCTGGCTGCCAGCCTGACGGAGTCGCAACAAGAGCAGGCTTGCCAGATCTTTGAGACTGTAAACGAAAAGCTCAGACAAATTCAGAAAGGACTAAATCCCGAAATATCGAGAAATAACCTATGTTAAGACTTAAGAAATACTACCGACCTTATTTAAAGTTAATCCTGCCAGCAATACTATTCGTGCTGGTCGTCGCCTGGAGCGATCTACAATTGCCAGATTATCTCTCCGACATTGTCAATATTGGCATCCAGCAGAAGGGCGTAGAATCCGGCGCGCCAGTGGTTCTGAGCGAGAGCACATTCCAGAGCATCGGCAAACTCTACCCAGATGAGCAGGCAAAATTATTGCAATATTATGAACTGGTTTCACCAGGCAGCCTACAATCCGAATCCCTCGCAGCAGATTTCCCCAAAGCCGCAGAAGAGGCAGTTTATGCTCTGAAGCCGCTTGAAGAGGGAGAGGATCTGGTCGTGGAAAACCTGATTTCCAAACCGCTGGTTTTACTCCATAGTTTTCGCATGATCCAGGAGAATCCTGAACTCGCCACACAAATGCTTGGGGAGAATTTTCCTTTGGACCCCAGCCTGCTCAGCAGTGGGCAGGACCTGCTAAGTTTGATCTCGATGATGCCTCAGGCACAGCGGACTCAGTTACTTGACAACGTCAATCAGCACCTGACCGCGCTTGAAGGAACCATTCTGCATCAAATCACTGTCTCTGCTATTACCAGCGAGTATTCCTCCCTGGGCGCAGACATCGGACGGTTTCAAACCAATTACATCCTGCGCGTCGGTGCGCAAATGCTTGTTGTTTCCCTGTTGAGTTTGGTTGCTTCCATAGTAGTCAGCTATTTGGCTTCACTCAGCTCTGCCAGTATTGCCAGGGACATCCGTTCCGGTGTTTTCCGTAAAGTAACAGATTTCAGCAACGCTGAGTTTGAAAGTTTTTCCACGGCTTCGCTCATCACCCGCACCACCAATGATGTTGACCAGGTTCGGATGGCAATCTTTATGCTGATACGCATGGGCTTCCAGGCTCCTCTTATTGGCGGCTTGGGAATCGTGCGCGCCCTCGAAAAAAGCCCGGGTATGTGGTGGACAATCGCATTGATCGTCGGGGTTTTGATGGTAGTCATCATTGCCCTCTTTGCGATTGTCGTCCCACGCTTTGAACGCATCCAAGCCTTTATTGACAGACTCAACCTTGTCATGCGCGAAAACCTTTCGGGTATCATGGTTGTCAGAGCTTTCAATAAACAGCATTTTGAAGAAGAACGGTTTGACGTCGCCAACAAGGATCTGACGGGCAATATGCTCTATATTGGACGAGCGATAGCCTTCATATTTCCCGCTATGAACCTGATCATGATGGGAGGCCAAGTCTTCATCATCTGGATCGGGGCGGGCATCATAGCGCAATCCAGCATGCAGGTCGGCGACCTGATTGCCTTCATGCAATATGCGATGCAGATCATGTTTTCCTTTTTGAGTCTTTCGATGCTCTTAATTTTCATTCCGCGCGCTAACGTTTCTGCCAATCGCATTGCGGATGTGCTCGAGAAAGCAGTTTCCATCACCGATCCAGCCGAACCGGTTGCCTTCAAACAACCCGTGAAGGGCGTGGTGGAATTTCAGGATGTTGATTTCCACTATCCAGATGCTGAGGAGGACATGCTGCACGATGTCAGTTTTAAGGCAGACCCCGGCAAGGTAACTGCGATTATTGGTTCAACTGGAAGCGGAAAATCCACACTCATCAACCTCCTGCCCCGCTTTTTCGATGTGAGCAAGGGCAAGATCACGATTGATGATATTGACATTCGCGATGTGCCTCTAGCCACTTTGCGGGATCAAATTGGTTTCGCGCCGCAACGAGGGCTGCTCTTTAGCGGCACCGTTGCAAGCAACCTTCAAGTCGCAAAACCCGACGCCACCGAAGAAGAGATGCGCGAGGTCATCACAATTGCCCAGGCAGCTGATTTCGTTTTGAATGGCGAAGACGGACTGAATATGCCCATCGCGCAAGGCGGTGATAATCTCTCGGGCGGTCAGCGGCAGCGCCTTTCGATAGCGCGTGCCATCATCAAACCGCGCCCGATCTATATTTTTGATGACAGTTTCTCAGCCCTGGACTTCAAGACTGACTCAGCCCTGCGCAGTGCACTCCGACCAAGGATCGCAAATAGCACATTTATCATCATTACCCAGCGCATTTCAACTGCCAAAAACGCAGATCAGATCATCGTACTTGATAACGGGAGGGTTGTGGGCAAAGGAAGCCATCACGAACTGATGACCAACTGCAATACTTACCAGGAAATTGCGAACTCTCAGTTGAGCGCGGAGGAGTTAGCATGAACCAGCAAACAAACCAAAAACCTATTCAAACCGATCCTAAGAACCCCTTCGCCAACAGTCAAGCCAAGAAGGTGGAAACAATGCCAAGACCTCTTGGAGGTAGAGGAGGCAGGTTGATGCCCGGTGAGAAACCACGCGACTTCAAAGGCAGCATGAAGCAGTTGATCAGTTACCTTGGACCCTACCGGTGGTCTGTCTTGCTGATGCTTCTAATGGCTGCCGGCGCCACTGTCTTCTCAATTTTTGGACCGCGCACTCTGGGTCAGGCAATCACAGAGCTTTACGCCGGTGTTTTACGCATGGTTCAGGGCGACCCACTGGGTATTGACCTTGCCGCGATTGGGACGATCCTCGTTCGCGTGCTGTTACTTTATGTTATTTCATCGGTCCTCAGCCTGGTTCAAGGCTTTATTATGACCAGAATTTCTGCCAACATCACATACAAGATGCGCCAGGAAATCTCACATAAGCTCAACCGACTGCCGCTCAGTTATTTCGACCGGGTTACCCAGGGAGAGGTGCTTTCGCGAGTCACCAATGACGTGGATGTCATCAGCAGCACGCTCAATCAGAGTCTCTCGGAAATCATCACCTCCGTCACACGCATCATCGGCGTTCTGATCATGATGTTTTCCATCAGCCTCAGCATGACCCTCATCGGCCTTATTATGGTGCCACTGGTCATGATTTTTGTACGCTTGATCGTAAGTAAATCGCAAGTTTACTTCCGCCTTCAGCAGGAATATCTCGGGCACATTGATGGTCATGTTGAAGAAATGTATGGCGGGCATTTGATCTTGAAGGCGTATAACGGCGAACAAGGCAGCGTTGAGCACTTTGAAACTCTGAACGAAACCCTCTTTACCAGTGCCTGGCGCTCGCAATTCCTCTCTAATATGATCATGCCGATCGCACGCTTCTTCAGCAATCTTGGTTATGTCGCTGTCGCGATCCTGGGAGGTTACCTGACCATTCAAAACCGCCTGAATATTGGAGATATACAGGCGTTCATTCAATATCTGCGTTCATTCCAACAACCCTTGATACAGGTTGCCAATATCACCAACGTCCTTCAGCAGACAGCGGCTGCGGCAGAACGCGTCTTCGAGTTTCTCAATGAAAATGAGATGGAACCCGATCCTGCAAATGCTGTAACCCTCGAAAAAGTCCGGGGCAAAGTAGAATTCCGGAATGTGTGGTTCGGCTATAACCCTGGCGAATATGTCATCAAGAATTTCTCAATGGTCGTTGAACCCGGGCAAAAAGTTGCAATCGTCGGTCCAACTGGCGCCGGCAAAACCACGCTGGTCAAATTGCTGATGCGCTTCTATGACATCGACCGCGGTGAAATTCTGATCGACGATGTGAATATCAACGATATGACCCGCGAAAACCTCCGCAGCCATATGGCTATGGTGCTCCAGAATACCTGGCTATTTAACGGAACCATCCGCGAAAACATCCGCTATGGCCGGCAGGATGCCAGCGATGAGGAAGTAGTTCATGCGGCGGATATGGCTTATGCTGACCACTTCACCCGCACACTTCCAGGCGGCTACGACATGGTTCTGAATGAAGAAGCCTCCAACGTCTCTGCCGGTCAGAAACAGCTCCTAACCATTGCGCGCGCTGTGTTGGCTGATCCAACCATTCTGATCCTGGACGAAGCTACCAGTTCGGTCGACACTCGCACCGAGGTGCTGATCCAGAAAGCCATGGACAAGCTGATGGTTGGTCGTACCAGTTTTATCATTGCCCATCGTCTTTCCACCATTCGCAATGCTGATCGCATTTTGGTGATACGCGATGGCAATATCGTAGAACAAGGGACCCACGAGGAATTGCTGGCACGCCACGAGTTCTATTATGAGCTCTACCAAAGCCAGTTCCTGTTGCCGGTTGAGGCATAAAGGATTGGGTTAAAAATCGTTATCATGGCGCAGGGTAAAAATCCTGCGCCATTTGATTAAGTACGGGTAAAATTATCGAAACGTTTTTTGGAGACGAGCATGCCAAGAGCTACCTTTACATTTCCTGGTGGATTCCTGTGGGGCACCGCCACCTCTGCACACCAAGTGGAGGGTAATAATCTGAACAATGATTGGTGGGCATGGGAGCAGCAGGAAGGCCGCATATTAAATGGCGACCGGTCCGGCAGGGCTTGCGACTGGTGGGCAGGGCGTTGGCGCGAGGACTTTGACCGTGCTCACGAAACGTACCAAAACGCGCACCGTCTTTCCGTGGAATGGTCCCGCATCCAGCCCGAACCCGACCGCTGGGACGAAAGCGCGCTCGACCGTTACCGCCAGATGCTGCTTGGGCTCAAAGAACGTAACATGGTGGCGATGGTCACGCTCCATCATTTTACCAATCCGCTGTGGCTGGTGGAGATGGGAGGGTGGGAAAACGAAGCCACTATTGACCTCTTCGCGGCATTTTCCCGCAGGGTGGTGGAAGCCTTGGGAAGCCATTGTAACCTTTGGATCACACTCAACGAGCCAAACGTTTATATGAATGGTGGATACCTGGGCGGAGGCTTTCCGCCGGGCAAAAATGACCTCAAAACTGCTCTTAAGGTACTGAGCAACTTGGTCAAAGGTCATGCGGCAGCATATCAGGCCATCCACGAGGTGCAAAGTGAAGCCCAGGTGGGCGTTGCGCATAATTGGCGCGGCTTTCTGCCCGCTAATGGCAATCCTCTCACCCGCTACAGCACAAATCTTTTCAATAAAGTGTTTAATGAAGCTTTTCCTCAGGCTTTGGTCACAGGCAAGTTCGATGCCGTTTTCCTCAAGGAGGATATTCCCCAAGCCAGGAATACCCAGGATTTCATTGGACTGAATTATTACACCCGCGATCTGATTCGCTTTGACCTTGGAAAGCGGGCGGAGATGTTCACCCAGCGGTCTTACCCCAAAGGAGCAGAACTTTCGGAAACTGGATTTTTGAATAACGACCCCGAAGGTTTCAAGGCGTGCATCAAATGGGGGGCGCAATTTGGAAAGCCGATTTATATCACCGAGAACGGCGCCGAAGATAGTAAAGACGACTTCAGACGCAAATACTTACTGCAGCACCTTCACGCTTTGTGGCATATGGTCAACCATAACATCCCGGTAAAGGGTTATTTTCACTGGAGCCTGGTGGATAACTTCGAATGGGAACGGGGCTGGAGCCAGCGGTTTGGACTTTGGGGGCTTAACCCTGCCACGCAGCTGCGCACCAGGCGCAATAGCGTGGATCTCTACGCGGATATCTGCCGCACGAACAGCATCACATCCGAAACTGTCGAGAAGTATTGCCCGGAGATTTACGACCGGATTTATCCGGTTTAACTTTGCCTGTGGCTGGATTGCATTAGCTGGAGAGCGGCACGATCATGGGCGTCTCCCCAGGGTCACCCCCTATGGTGACCCCCATACGGTAAAAAGGCAGATCTACACGGTGGAGGGTAATTCCATACAGTGGGGGTCATGATGCTGGGAGCGAAGCGAGCAGTACTTGCTCCGTACGGCGGGGGTTTACTCCCGCCGCCAAGGCTCTTTTTATTCTGAATCAGCGGATGGACTGAAGCCCATCCGTACAATAGAGCTGGTTCTCGCCGTTCTCATGACCGCATGAGCTCGTTGACCATTAGGTTTTGTGAGGTAGGGGCAGACCCCCGTGCCTGTCCGTGTACTTGGATGTCGTCAATCAGCTAAAGATAGTTGGAGACCTTTGGTCAGTTCACGTGCACGGTCTGGAGACCGGCACGATTAATCTCGTCATCACGAGCTTCTTTTGCGCCTGTGCCCGCGAAGCAGGGTATGGCGATCTGCCTTTAATTCCGTCATCGCGAGCTTCTTTTGCGCGGCGATCTGCCTTTTAATTACATTAGCTGGAGACCTTCGGTCAATTCACGTGCGCGGTCTGGAGACCGGCACGATCGGGATGGCAGTTTGTGTAGGGCGCGATTGGAAGCACTGTATAATCCCTCATGCAGAAACCTTGGTGTGCTTCCAATCCGCCATCACACCATCGATCATTCGCAATAAACAAGCCTTGCTCCCCAAATAACTATCATCGGCGGATTGATGGCACAATACGCTCGTTCATCAAATCGATCAAGGTGCCCTCAATCTCGCCCTACTTGCACTTCGTCTCGCCCTACGAAAAAATGTGCTCGCAAAATAGGAGAAGCGCAGGTAGGGTGGGTTGGCGTCACAAAGCCTATGCAGGAGCACACCGGGTTGTAGCCTACCCACCGCAGCACAAGCAAATTGATTCATCAACGCTGCACGAAAAGATTTTTTTGGTGGGTTGGCTATTTCAATGTTCAGACAGGGCAAGATACTCTGACGCCAATCCACCCTACAAAGATATCGTGTTTATGTGTAAAAGTATTGAGCAGATTGCTGCGTCGCTTTGCTTCTCGCAGGACGGCATCCCAAAAAATTATCATTCCACTCTTTATCTATCGGTTGGCGCGTTTCTTGCACCATATCAAGCAGGTTTATTGGAAGGAGTTCATCATGTCCGGACTACTTATCGGTTTTTTCAAACAATTTTTCCTCCCGCTGGGGTTTGTTGCCCTGTTACTAATCATTACCCTCTTCCTGATCAAAAAACATCCTAAAACAGCAACCTGGTTGGTTTTGATTTGCGTTGTCATTGTTGGCGTGTTTGGTAATCCGATCTTCTCGACCTTCTTCACCCGCTCAATGGAATGGCGCCATATGCCTGTTACCGCTGGCACCCAAGCAGATGCCATCCTGGTGCTCGCCCAGGGCACCCTGCCCGCAGATACCCCACGCCAGCGTGTGGAAGTCCAGGAACAGGCAGACCGCCTGCTCTATGCTGCCACACTTTACCAGCAGCAAGCCGCACCCCTCATCATCCTCAGCGGAGATTACATCCAGACTGCTTCTGCCCGCACGCTTCTCCTTGAACTCGGCGTGCCGGCTGAAGCTATCCAGGTTCAGGACCAGGCCAAAAACATGCGTGAAGACGCCGCACTTTGCGCGCCAATCCTGGCATTACAAAACATCAAACATATCCTGCTGGTCACTTCTGCCATCCAGATGGACCGCGCCTACTTCGTGTTCCGCCAACTCGGCATCGAGGTCACGCCTGCTCCCGCTGACTACCATGTCAGCCTGCAGGACTGGCAGACCCTGACCGCCTGGGACTGGCGCAACACCATCACCAAGCTCATGCCAACCACCCAGGCTTTTGACCAGTCGGCAGCGGTGCTTTGGGAGTATGTGGGGCTGGCGTTCTATCGCATAATAGCGATCTTCTAAATTGGTAAAATCGCTGACCCTCTATCAGCGACAAAACTTCCGCAAAAAGTCTGCCAACCGAACGGTTGGCAGACTTGATTAAGCCCCTAACGGAACCTTACAGCGCTTAAAACCGTCATTAATAAGAACCTTTTTCAGGAGGAACCTAATGTTTCGAAAAATTTCGTTTGTGGCGCTGTGCGTCACAATCCTTGCCGGTTGCACTGCCAACCCTACCCTTTCCTCGCAGATTGGAAACCTCAATGGCAAGTTGGCATACGAAACCGCGCCGCAGTTTACAGAAGCTGAACTGCAGCAACTCGTGGCAAGCCAGAACGAATTTGCAGGCGCGATCTTCCTATACCAGGCTGAAGCCAAAGAAAATCTGGTGATCTCACCCTACAGCCTCTACCAGGCGCTGAGCATGCTCTACGCCGGTGCTGCGGGTGAGACTGCCAGCGAAATGAGGCTGGCAATGCGCATCCCGTGGGAGGACGCCCGCGTACATCGCCTGGTCAACGCGCTCAACCAGCAACTGCTCAACTCTGCCGGCTCTGAAACCGCCGATGGTCAGGCGTTTGAGCTGCAGATGGCTAACGCCCTCTGGGCAGCTAAGGAGCGGCAATACCAGCAGGCTTTCCTGGATACCCTCTCTCAGAACTACAATGCTGGACTAAGAATACTCGACTTTACTGACGCAAGTGCCGCATCCAACGCTATCAACGCCTGGGTTGCGGAGCAGACGGATCAGAAAATCACGCAGCTCGCCGAGCCTTCCATGTTCAGCGCGGACACAGCCCTGGCGCTGACCAATGCGGTCTATTTCAAGGCTGCCTGGCAATATCCTTTCAACGAAGCCGCCACAGCCGACGAACCCTTCACGCTCCTGAGTGGTGAGCAGCAAAACGTGCCCACGATGCACCTGAGCGAGACGCTCAAAGCCAGCGTTACGGAGCAGCTTACCGCGGTGCAGTTGCCTTATGCCGGCGGGACTATGGTGATGGAAATCCTCATGCCCAGCCTTGACCTGTGGAACTCTCCCGAAGGTCTTGGCCAGCTTTGGTCAACCCAGGCAAATTCCCCTGAAATGCAACCTGTATACGTATCGCTCAGCATGCCAAAATTCCGCATCGAGACCCCAACAATGGATTTGATCCCGGCTCTTAACGCGAATGGCATGCGGCTTGCCTTCACCAATTATGCTGACTTTTCAGGTATCAGTGGTGATCAATCTCTCTATGTCAGCACCATTGCCCAAAAAGCTTTTATTGACGTCAACGAACAGGGCACCGAAGCCTCTGCCGCAACCATTGCAGTCGTACGAGAAAAATCTGCCCCAGGTGAAGAACCTCTGCAGATCACGATTGACCGCCCCTTCAGCTTCCAAATCCGCGACACAGCCACCGGTGCCATCCTTTTTGTGGGCACGGTAATGCAGCCTTAAGCCCGAATCGGAACAAACCGGGTGAAATAATCGTCCAATTTATAGCGGACCCTATATTGACCCGCAAGAGGAGAAAAAATGAAAACAAGCAAAATCCTATTCAGTATCGTGATGATCAGCGCTCTCATGCTGGGAGCCTGTGTGCCAGTGCAGAGCCCAACGGAACCATACCCGATCGATGACTCTGAAGAACCCACGGCCGAGGTGGAAAAACCAGGCGAAGTCACTGACGCAAGCGGCAGCGTGGCATACATCGTCGACCCCCAGGCTGACCCACAAGCGGTCAAACAACTCGCCCAGTCCAATAACGGCTTTGCGCTGGCGCTCTACCAGGCATTGCGCGGTGAAGAAGGCAACCTGATCTACTCGCCTTACAGCATCTTCCAGGCGCTGCTTATGACCGCTGCCGGCGCTAAAGGCGCGACTGCCAGCCAGATGGCGAGCGTTTTGGGAGTGGATCTGAACGATCCTGAAATCCACAACCTGATGAACGCTCTCAACCAGGCGCTCACAACACAACCTGAGAATCTACAAGGCGATGCTCAACCTCTGACCTTCACGGTCGCTAATGCTGTCTGGGCTCAGAAGGACTTCCATTTTGAACAAGCCTTCCTGGACACGCTTTCAGCCAATTACAACGCCGGGCTGAAACTGGTGGACTTCAACAAACCCGAGGATGCACGCGCCCTTATCAACCTGTGGGTGGCTGCTCAAACCAATGACAAGATCAAAGAGCTCATTCCAGAGGGCGTGCTCAATGAGATGACCCGCATGGTGCTCACAAACGCCATTTACTTCAAAGGTGCCTGGTCCAATCAGTTTGAAGAAAAAGACACCAAAGATGGCAGCTTCACGCTCATCGACGGCAGCAGCAAGACTGTGCCCTTCATGCACGGCAACTTCACCCTTTCTGCCCTGGTCAATGACAAACTCTCCGCCGTCAGGCTGCCCTACGAGGGCGGAACCTATGCCATGGCAGCCATCATGCCCCAGGCAGACTTTGCAGAGTTCGAGGCGCAGCTGACAGCCGAGGATTTGGAACAACTTTTGTCCGATCTCCAGTCTTCTTCAGCCATGGTCGACCTGAGCATGCCAAAATTCCAGGCTGAAAGCCGCTTTGCTCTGGCTGATATACTGGCTGGGCTTGGCATGCCGGACGCTTTCGATGCCCAAAAAGCCGATTTCTCGGGCATGACTGGCAAACCTGATCTGATGATCAGCTCGGTTCTGCACCAGGCAACCATCGATGTTAACGAGGAAGGCACCGAAGCTGCCGCGGCGACCGCGGTGGCAGTGAGTGTGACCTCCATGCCCAGCCAGAGTTATACGATCCGCCTCGACAAGCCTTTCATCTATGTGATTTACGAAACCACCACCAATGCCATCGTCTTCATGGGGCGTGTGGTGAACCCGTAATTGGGATTTGCAACAAAAAACTCCTGCAAATGCAGGAGTTTTTTATTTACGTTTGCTTAGCCAACCATGTATGCCATGGATACTGTCCCCAATAAGTTTAAGGTCAAAAATAAAAATAATTTAAACTTGGCTGTCCTGAATAATCCTTGTAATTGTTGCAGATAACGCCACCCCGTCAGAATTATCAAGAATAAACGTTGGTGACTTACCTGTTTCTTTTACGATCTCTACACCGTCAGAGTAAGGGTGTAGATCAATGATCTGATTATATCGGATAGTTTTAGTTCCTTTACTGCCATTGAAAATAATTCTTTTGTTAGTGATATAGAGAGTTCCTGAATCAATCAAGGTCATGACATCTTTTGAAACTCTCTGAGTGCTAATATTTCCTAAGCGATATGAAAACCCCTTGGCAATTCTCAAACGGTAAGTGGGACCAGCATACTTTACCCCCTCTGTAACCTTTCTGTTTTCATAAAGGCTAACATCAGCCTTATAGTGGCAAAGCTCTTTTTTTTGCAGAATAATATTTGGCTCATAAACCGGAAGCTCGCCATTTTCTATATTCCAAAGCAATTGAAATTTTTTCAGCTGTTCCCTGCTTTGTCTGTCAATTGTTACATCCAAGCCCTTGCATAATCGCTCAAATTCTTCTGTTTCTTCCGGCGACACTCTGAAATCAGCAACCATCTTTGCTGAAAATTCCTCAATGATATTCTTCCTTACCTCATTCACCACCTGTTCAGCCTCGCCAGTTGTCAAATTTAGTTGCTTAGCAAGTTGCTCAAATTCCTTGGTTTCTTCATCCTGATATTTCTTAGTCCTGTTAAGCGTCTTGGCAACCTGCTTTTTAAACATCTCTATTGCCAGCGGTTTGTACTCTTTATCAAAGTCGCCTTCAGATATGCCTAAAATATTCTGCAGTTTCTGAACAGAGCTAAAGTCTTTATATTCATCACCCCAAACGCCTAAATGCTGGGTTAGAAAATCTTTTAGCATTTGTATCAATTCGTTTTTGTATTTTTTTGGTGCATCCTTAAGCTGATATTTATCTGCAAGTTGCTGTATCTGACCCGCTGATATCTCATCAAGAGAATTGTTTGCTAGCAGGTTGTTTACTTCTACAAGAAAATTTTCTGTCGGGATTCTTTTTAGCAGTTTATCAATGCCCTTAGGTTCAACAAGGCTTTTAGCAATAAAAGGTTTCATGCGTGCTTCCTTCCCCGAACACCTACATTAAGAAATTACTCTTATTATATTATCAAAATAAAAACCCACTACTCCCAGAGAAGTAAAGGGGGCGCTCACCCTGCATGCAACCAGCGCAGGAAACAATCCCAGCGTGCCATTTAAGTTTTACTCAATCCATTTCTTTAGCACCCAGCCCTCTATGCCTGAGCGCTTAGCACGCAAATAACACATGGTAGCTGACAATCCTGGCTCAGATATTGTTTTACACTCAGGACTTGTTACACCGCTTGGGAGCGTAACAATATCCCCCACAGCTAACTCGCCTTTTGAGTCGCTGTCAAAACTTGGTGAATCATAAATATAGGTGGACTTTGTAACCGTCCATTCCTGCCCAGTAGTTTTGGTCGCAGTCGGCTCAGGTGTTGACTTTGGAGCACAAGCAGTAAGCATTAGCATTATTGTTAATGCCAGCATGATCTTTTTCATAATTCCTCCAGAAAGTTAGGCTGTTATCTAGCTATATCAGTCAGGAGCTGCCTTTGTAATATAAATTAGTGTTTGTTTATCCAACCATGTAAGCCATGGAGACCGTGCCCGGACCGACGTGGCTGCCGATGACCGGGCTGACCTCCGAGCGAATGATCTCGATTGGATTCAGCCGCTCTTTGGCGAGATTTTCCATCACGACCATGTCATCAAATGCCATGGCATGGAAAGGTGCCAGGCGAACCGGCGTGCGTCCGTCAATGCCCTTTTCAATCAGGTCCACCATGCGGTTCAGCGCTTTCTTGCGCGAAATCACACTCTCTACCAGCTCAATTTTCCCATCCCGGATCTCCAAGATCGGCTTCAGGTTCAAGGCCGAACCGAGCAGGCGCTTGGCGGAGTTGATGCGCCCACCGCGATGCAGGTATTCGAGGGTGTCCACCGTGAAAAAGACACCAATGCGCCCATAAGCATCCTGGGCTAATTCGTGGCATTCTGTCAGGCTGGCGCCTTTTTCAGCCGCCCGCGCGACTTCCAAAACCATCAGGCTGAGCGCCATCGAAACAAGTTTCGAGTCCATCACAATCAGGTTCTCAGGGTTTCCCAATTCAGCTTTGGCCTGAACCGCCGAGTCGATCGTGGCTGAAAGACCGCTGGAGATGCTCAGGTAAAACACCTGTTTGCCAGCATCCAGTAATTTTCCAAATAATTCAATGAATTGCCCAGCCGTCGCCTGGCTGGTCGTAGCCATGCTTTTGGATTGGGCTAATTGTTGGTAAAACTCTTCGGCTTGAATGTCGACCCCATCAAGGTAGGATTTACCTTCCCAGTTGACCGTCAGTGGTACGACTGGAATTTGATATTGATCTACATATGCCTTTGGCAGGTAAGCCGATGAATCAGTGACGATAATTACATTATTCATAATAGCCTCATCAATCATAATTTCGTTAAAGTATAGCATACCCGTCTTAACCCTGCGTGTTCAACCCATACGATTTAGAGTTTTCAGCGAGGTTTTGGCGTTCCCGGATAGTTTTTGATAGGTTCAGACACCTCGCAGATGTTATCATAACGACATCTAAACTGGTGAACCCCACCTCAAAAGGGATATTGTGGGTCTGAGAAAGGTGTTTATGGAACAAACAAAAATTGAAGCCAATACGAATGTCGACGAGAAACCAATTGCCCCAACGGATATCGAAGAAAACCCTGTTCAGGTGAATGGAAAGCTGAAACGCCCATTCCCAATCCTGTTGATAGCTTTTGCAGCGGCAGTGCTGCTTGATCTGCTCTTCTTTGAAAAGTCGTGGGGTTGGCACTGGGCATTAACAGTTAATATCTACCTGGCAGCTGCTGCTATTAGTGCACGCCTGGAGGGCAAGCGGCTTCCGCCCACAAGCCTAACGCTGATCGTGCTCACCAGCCTCACTGCCTTGCTGACGGGCTTTCGGAGTGCAAGCGCCACATCCGCGGCGCTCGTCCTCGTCAGCGGCCTGGGCATGCTGTTGGTGACGGTCAGCCTGCTGAATGGGCAGTGGATGCAATTCCGCCTAAGGGTATTGATTGGAGAATTCTTCAAGCTGATCCCCTCAGGCGTGATCGGCACACCTTCTTTGATCCTGGAAGGCATCCAGCTCTCGCAGGACAACAAAGACCAAGCCCCGGAAAAAGGCAATCATGGGCTGGCAATTTTACGCGGCGTGCTGATCACCATCCCTCTCCTGCTGCTTTTTGGCTTTTTGCTGGCTTCTGCTGACACCATCTTTTCGGAGATGCTTGGTTCCGCTTTCGACTGGCTCAAATTAGATTTTTTTGATCATTTCATCCAGCATATTTTCATTATTCTGCTGCTGACCTGGTTTGGGGCAGCGGCGCTCTGGCACGCTCTCACAAAGAGCGGAAAGCAGCTGGCGATTCAACCCGATAAACCTTTGTTCAAACCCTTTTTGGGAATGACCGAAACCAGCATTGCTCTGATCAGTCTGAATGTCCTGTTTGCTTCTTTCCTGGTGGTGCAGTTTCGCTATTTCTTCGCCGGCTCCGCGAATGTGAGCATTGACGGCTTTACCTATGCCGAGTATGCCCGCCGCGGCTTCTTCGAGCTGGTGGTTGTGGCCTTGATCGCTGGCGTTTTGTACTTTAGCTTTGCATCCTTCACCAAACGAGACACACCGGCAAAAAAACGCGCTTTTTCGGTGATGGCGGGGCTTCTGCTGGCACAAGTTGGTGTGATGCTGATTTCAGCTTTCCAGCGCCTGCGCCTTTATGAGCAGGCTTATGGCTTCACCAGCTCGCGCCTGGCAGCCCACGTCTTCATGGTCTTCGTTGGGCTGCTTTTGCTGGCTCTGATAATCATGGAGCTGACAAATTCCTTCCGCAAGCTGGGGCTGGTGTTAGTGCTGGGCGTGCTGGCTTTTGCGCTGGTGATGGTTGGGCTCAATGAGGACTCCTTGATCGCCCAACAGAATCTGGAAAGAGCTGTGCAGGGTGAAAAACTGGATGCTGCTTACCTTGTTCACGGTCTTTCCAACGATGCGGTACCGACCCTTTTCCGCACCATGGATGACGCGGAACTCGCTCCGGATTTGCAGGAGAAGTTGCAGTTGGTGATGGCTTGCCGTTATGCCAATTTCAAAGAGGTTTACGGGAATGCTCCCTGGCAATCCACCACTATTCCCACGCTCGTCGCTGGAAGGCTCTATCAGCAGCACGAGGAAGTTCTCAGCAGCCTTCCGCTCAACACGACCCTCAGCGAAAAAACTATAACCATAGACAGTGAGGTTATTTGGTGCTCCATAGCACCGGATTGAGGACGACAAGGATTTACCTGGCTAAGATCGGATATAGTTGGCGGAGTGCGCAAATGAGGCGCATTCCGCCCAAACGAATTTGAGAGCCGTGGGGTTATCCGATTGAAGAACAAATCGGACAGACACAGGGGTGTTTAGACAAGTATAATTGTTTACACATTATCCGGGGTGATTATTTACAGGTTAAGGGCAGACACAGGGGTCTGCCCCTACGAAAGCAACCTTTCGCTCAAACACCAGATGTAGGGGTAACCCACTGTGGTTACCCTATGGATTGATGCTCGATTGGCAGGCACGGGGGCTTGCCGCTACCACGATTCCCTTCTGTGCCTAATTTTTTTAAACAAATGCTCTCAGCTATATTTCTATTTGGATGAACCAAGGACTATCCGTACGGTGGGGGTTTACTCCCACCGCAACCAATCTGATAATTCAGCAAAGCGGATGGACCAAGGCCCATCCGTACGGTGGGGGTTTGCTCCCATGTCTG
>Ga0079099_1048068_pt1 | contig 16102 bp, 10 predicted proteins | sample ADurb_H2B_02_Slu_FD_77098 | JGI IMG/M metagenome (GOLD analysis project Ga0079099, IMG submission 77098) | Active sludge microbial communities from Illinois, USA, of municipal wastewater-treating anaerobic digesters - ADurb_H2B_02_SludgeMetaT... | ecosystem: Engineered > Bioreactor > Anaerobic >... | reverse complement strand
CTCCCTTGGGGGAGGGTCGAAGTCCAGCGAAGCTGGACGCAACGGGGTGAGGGCAATTTTGAAGATTATCAGATGATAGTCCGAAGACACAGAAATGTAGTTACCAGCATGCAATAGACAATGGCGTTTTCGGTTGCAATGAAGAAAAAAGACACTCTCCCCCGCTTTGCGGACCCTCTCTCGAGAGAGGGCTAAGAATCAGGAATCCAGACATTTTAAAGGGGGGTCGTGCGGTGGTGGTTTACTTTCACCACTCGTATTGCGGATGGACTGAAGCCCATCCGTACAAAGTATGAACTCCCAGATCCGTCAAATTGGAGCAGGTTCGTACGGCGGGGGTCATGATGCTGGGAGCGAAGCGAGCAGTACTTGCTCCCGCCGCTAGCAATGCGGATGGACTGAAGCCCATCCGTACAAAGTATGTACTCTCGTCGTCCGTCAAATTGGAGCAGGTTCGTACGGCGGGGGCTTGCTCCCGCCCCTCGTATTGCGGAAGGACTAAAGCCCATCCGTACAAAGTATGTACTCCCATTGTCAGCATTGCGGATGGACTGAAGCCCATCCGTACAAGGTGTGTACTCCGGTCGTCAGCATTGCAGATGAACTGACACCTTTCCGCCGAGGTCATTCTCCTCATACTGAAATCAAGACAACGGAAATACAGTCTCAGGATTCTTTTCGACAATCACCGGCTGAATCTGACCCGCGCTGAGGTTGCTCAACTTACTGGTAAAGCATTCCAGCTCTTCATCTTTAAAACGGACAGTCACCTTGATCTCTTCAAGGAACTCTGTATCCAATATCTGCCCATGGTGAGCTTCCATTAGCCTTACTGCCTGGTCATATAGCCGGTAAGGCGTAACAAACATGAGGGTCGTCGTCGGTAGAAGTGCAGCAAATCTGACTCCTTTCAGCACCTCCCGCACCGCATCGCCATAAGCTCTGACCAACCCCCCGGTGCCAAGCTTGGTGCCTCCAAAATAGCGCGTCACCACCACCGAGACGTTGCCCAGCCCGCTGCCTTGCAGAACAGCCAGTGCCGGTCTTCCCGCGGTACCGGCGGGCTCGCCATCATCGCTGCAATGAGTGATGATGCTGTTGCCATGACCAATAATGAAGGCCGGGACGTTGTGCGTAGCAGTGGGGTGGCGCCCGCGCACCTTCGCCAGGTGAGTCCGGGCTTGTTCGACGCTGCTAGCAAACTCAAGATCGGCAATGAAGCGTGAATTCACGACCAGGATCTCTCGCTGGGCAGGTTCAAGTGGTATCAGGCGCAGTTTGACCGAATCATCCATGGCAATTAACACTATAATGCTTTTGATTATAGCTGTTTGATGAGGTTATCCGTGAATGAAACTGTTTTACTTTTTGCGATTCCGTTAACTAGTATCAATTTCTTGCTCTTCGGTTACGACAAGTTCCAGGCCAAGCGGAACGGCTGGCGCATCCCGGAACGGGTGCTGCTCGGATTGACAATATTGGGTGGTGGGGTCGGCGGCTTGGCAGGGATGTTAGTGTTCAGGCACAAAACCCGTAAAAACGTTTTTTGGCTCGCAGCAATTGTGGGAATTGGGCTCTTAATTTATCTCACTGCGTTTTGGCGAGGATAGGCTTCGGCTGCACACAAGCAACAAATTATCCCCCCCTACGGGAAACAGAGCAATAATTTATCCTACCTGTTCCAGAAAAAGCAATAGCCTTGACATAGCCGCGCAGGGAAAAGCAAATATTCTTCCGAGGTTATATAATGGGCACATGGCAAAGAAAGTTACTGGACGAAATAGAGACTGGCAGCTGCTCGAAACGGTCGGCAAAGGGGATGCGGGTGAAGTTGTGCGCGTGCAGGCTGAACTCGGAAAAGAACAGGGTGTCATGAAGCGCCCGGTGCAAAACGTCTCGGGAGGCACGATCGTACGTCAGGCAAGGCAGATCGAAAACGAAGGCCGGGTCCTCGCGCTGTTGGACGGACTCGATATTGAGCGTCATGGTCAAAAAATTCACACTCCCCTGTTGATGGACCAAAGCATTGAGGGCACATCTTCTTCTGCCAACCTATTTATCGTCAGTGAGGAAGTCCCAGGGGTGTCTGTCTCGGAACTTTTGCGCCGCAAGATGCAGGGAGGTTCCCCCATCTCCCAGGCGCTTGTCCTCAAAGTGCTGGCTGCGGCTTTCCAACTGCTGCAGAAAGTTCATGAAAAGGGCGTGATCTGGAATGACGTCAAGATGGATCACATTTTCTGGAATTCTGAAGCCAATATCCTTTCTTTCATTGACTGGGGCAACAGCCTTGACATTAACAGTGAGACCTCCGACGACAAAGCAAACCCCATGCTGGATTACCAACAGCTGCTCGAAGAAGGTCGCACATTGATCGAGCAGACCTCCCCGGAACTGATCGCAGACATTGGCTGGCCTTTGAGCTCAAGCCAGCTAAATGACCAGGAGATTAATCACCTGCAGATGCGAGTGGAGTACATGGAAACCTACCTTTCCATGCGTATCATCGAGTACAAATTGCTCTTCAGTCGCTACCTGAAAAGCCTCAACTCCCTGGAGGGATTGAAACAAACCCTTGAGCTGATGCGCGCTTTACAACATCTTGGGGTCGAAGTCAACATGGCTGATTTGCTATCAGCCAGTCAGAGATACCTGCTTGACTTACTGGATCGGGGTGAAGATAAACAGGCGCAGGAAGTCTCCCAGGTACTGGAAACCGAACTGAACCATAACCTTTCTCCCAATTGGCAATTGGCAGGATATCTTCTCGAGCATTTCGGCAACGGTGATCCCGCCAACCTGGCAAAGTTGCTCCATGCGGTATTTGAAGGTGACTGGAACGAGGCTGCCTGGATTTACCAGGAAAGCTTCCTGGCCAAACAAACGCCTCCAACCAGCGACCAGGTAATTAATTCTATGCGCACTTTGAAGTTAAATTTAAAGCCCTATGCGCTTATTTCCACCGACCTGGCAGCTTTATCTCAACAAAGTGAACGCTGGCTTGAAACTGCAATTCAGAAAAATCTCGATCCTGAATCGATCACCACCCTGCGAAATTTGAGCAGTCGTGTCAAACAGATCCAGGAGAATTGGGAGGTCCTGCAGCCCGGTGAAAAACTGGGCGATAAGTTTCTGTTATTACGCCGCGTTCTGGAACATTTCACCGCGCTTCAACTGCGCCCTGCTACGGATTTGCAGACTTCACTGCTGGCGGCGATGTCCAGGATCAGGGATATTTACCATGCCTGGGCAGAATGCGATTTAGCCACAGCTCAGAAGCAGACCAAGGACCTCTTTTTGCTTGAACCAAGCCTCAATTATCTGCCTGATCTGGAAGCTGGCTTTTACGCGATGATTAATTGGCTGGAAATTCTCAACCAGGGTCCAGCAGAAAATCAAGCAGTCAATACATTCGCTGCAGAGTTGCTCGAGTCGTTGCCTCCCCTGGCTGAAAGGCTTGGCGAGGTGCCATGGCTGACCTCCCTCCTGCACGCCCTGCAAACCATGAAAGATGCACAGGCAATTGAAAACTTGCGGGAAGAAGCGCGTTTGGGTCAATGGCCTATGCCATGGCTGGAACTTCAATCACTTCACCTGGAGGTGCCTGAGTCTTATCGCGATCAGGTCCGGTTGGATGCCGAACAAAAAGCCTGCCTGGAAGAGTATTATCAAGCTCTGAAAGCCTCCCGGCAGCCTGCCTTAGCTCTTAAAAAGATTCGCCAGCTTCTGCCGGCTTTTCATCAGGCATACACCGACCTGGCAACCGCCTTTGCCACTTTGTTTTCACAACTCCACGGCGAAGCTCCCTTGCCGGCAGTCGACCTATTTCCGCAGGAAGACCAGGCACAAGTTGAGCAGGTCAGAGAAATGTTGGAGACTGTCCGAAAATGGAAGCAGCATATCCGCTCAGGCAGCCCGGCAAAATTCAATTTTCCTGCAGCATTATCCCGCCAGTGGGACATCCTGGCTGAAACCCAAGGTCAGGATGAAATCTGGCGAAACCAGATTCTGCCCCGGTTAACCGAAATTAAACAGAAACGCTGGGAGGAATTCCCTGTCGACCTACCCGTTGGCAGCGCAACCGATCCGTTCGCAGTTGCCCGCGCGGCTCTGGCTAAGCTGCAGTCAGACTGGAAACGCATTCCCGAGCAAGGTTTATACCGCGAGCTGATCGAGGAAATGATCTATCAGAGCGACACGGCTCAGTCGCACTTTTTCAAGTTCTGGCAGTCCTTACAGCGCAGCGGCAACGTAGTAACGAGCTGGTTGTGCGGAAATTACCAAGCCAGCTTCAGCGAGATCAACCAAAACCTGCTCCAAATCTGCCGAAAATTACGCAACGTGGAACTGGCATACAACGTCGTGAACCTGCCGGAGATGGCGCGCACACGGATAGCGCAAAACAGCGCTGGGGATCTGATGTTCACCCTGGTGCAACTCGATGAGCAGATCATGCCGCCATCGCGAAAGCTTTCGATCTTCCGAAGCTGGCAGCAACAGTTCCTTGAACTGCTCAAAAAGGGCGACCGCAAGCAGATCGTCGAAAGCATCCAAACGATTGAGGCCATCCATCCTTTACTGCCCTGGTTTGATGAGCTTGTGCGAAGGGATGCGGATTACTTCGATTTGCCGAAAAGCCATCAATGGTAGAATAGCGAATTATGCACGAAACAATTCTTGATTCTCAGAGCGGCTTGTACCTGGCTGAGCCGCTTGATACCTGGCTGACAGCTGCCCAGCAGGATTTTGCCATTCCTGAAGCTGGCGGTTCAAGCGCGCGTGTCTTTTTATTGAAGAACGCGTTGGGGAAAACCGGCTTTGGACCTGATCCTGCCTTCAAAGTGATGCGGCATGACAAAATTGCCTATGCAAAGCCGTTGTTCCTTGAAGAATTCAATATTCTCGCCGGGCTGCACGGCTTGGACGGGCTGACACCCATGCTGCAGGCGGGCTACCTGAAACCTGCCCCGGGCACAGTTTGGCCGCCAGAAGTTGCGCCACTCTCTAAGATTTTGGAGAAACAAGGCAATGCTTCCTCAATCCGGGGCACGCTGGCGCTCTTTGACCTGGACGAAATCCAGGACGTGATTGACCAATATGAGGAGCGCCTTCAGGATGGATGGCTGGCATTTTTGATCCTCGAGCGCCGCTGGGAAGACAACCTTTATCTGCTTTGTGACGCAGGCTACACGCGCGGAAATTTCGTGCGCAACCTGAGCATGAAGCAAGTGCTGGACATTTCCATCCAAATCTGTAGCATGTTGGAGCAAGCACACGCGAAAGGCGCAATCTACTTGGATCACAAATTACTTCACTATTATTGGAACGAATATCGCCAAAAAGTGATCATGCTGGACTGGAACATCGGGCACTGGCTTCCTGAAACCTTCTCGCCCGAGATGCAGCACTCAGACCTGGTGCAGTTCAGCTCCCGTGCCCTGCATCATATCTTCACGGGCAGGCAGGCTCCGGGCTCTGTGGCAGTGGGTCCCAACCGACCCGAAGATATCGCCAACGCGCCAAGCCGATACAAAGCTTCTTATTCGTTCGATGTCCAGAATCGGTTGAACGCCGATGAGATGAGCTTTCTCGAAAGCGCTCTGGACGGACGCTTTCAGACCCCCACAGAAATGAAAGAGAAGCTCCAGTTTTTATATAACAAAAGGCAATAGCCAAAGGCTATGCTTTGACCTGAAAGGACCTCAATGATTAACGATCTCATTGAAAAGGCACGCAGTGTTTTATCAAACGCATCTCCCAGTGATGATGCGCTTTCGCAGGTGGAAAACGAACTCTCAACCTTTTTGGAAGCACATGCTACCAACCGCTTGGGTGACGATATCAGCGTGGACGAGTTGGAAGAAGCCAACAGGCTGCTGCGCGAAGTCCGGCGCGAGAGATCCCGCCGGCAAGCCGGACAACCAACCCCAGCCACTGAAGAGCCCACATCCACCCCTTCCACTCCAGCAAGCGCTGCTGAATCGATTTTCCAAACTACAACCCCTCCACAGGCAGCAAAAAATGCGGACATTCCTCCTCTGACCCGAACCAATCTGGGGGAGGAACTCAACTCCGGCATCGATAACGATCCCCTAAGACGCTTCTTCCAATCCGCGCATGACCCTGAAGCGGAGCGCATGATGGATGAGGCAGAAGAGGCGTTCTACAAAGGCAATTACCAGGCTGCCATCCCCCTGTATGAAAAAGTCATACAAATGGAACCAGGCTGGACGCGTGCCCAGGAACATCACAGCGAAGCCGAGGAGTACCTGCGTTCAGGTAATATCCCTTCGGTGGCGTTGCCTCCCGAAGCTGGTAAGGCTTACGGTAAAGCCCAAAGCGCAGCGCGCGTTTTTCGCTACAAGGTGGCACTCGATTACCTCGATGAAGCGTTTGAGCACCTGCAGGAAGCCGGTATTAAGCGTTGGCGTGAGGGTGAAGAACTGCGGCACGACCTTGAAAATCAGATGCAAGCCTATGATGTCTACAAAGAAGGCCTGAACCTGCTTTCCCAGGGGGATCTCGTGGGCGCTCTTGGCAAGATACAAACGGCTGCCAGCGCGGTAGCCATCCCAGAATATATCGATAAAGCCAACGAAGTCCGCCAGGACATTGGCATGCTTAACGACGTCAGTGACACAGTCAGCCTGAGCGGCAAGATCCCACCCGCAAAATTAGCGGATGCCCGCACCAAACTGGAACGAATCCGCATGAAATACGGAGAGATAGACCAGCTCAGCCGCCTGCGCAACCGGCTCGACCTTTTGATCCCAGCCACCATTCAAAATCTGCTTGAAAACACGCAGCGGCTTAAGCAGGAAGCATCCGAAGCCCCGACCGCATCGCTCGCACGCCAAAAGGTAAATGCCGCCCGTGAAAATCTGGATTTGCTGCGCCAGCTGGACGCCTACGACTCGCAGAGCCTCTCGCTCGAGAATGAGATCAGTACGCTCGAGACGGAGATCCAGGCGAACGAAGATGCCATGACCCGTGCGGAAGAAGCTCTAAAGACTGGCAACAAGTTTTTCGCGCTTGACGCTCTCAAAATCAGCGCCAAACCACGCAAGCGTTTCCCCCAGGATCCAAAGATTATCGAGTTAAAGCGCGGCTTCCTGCCGACTTACATCATTGGTGGCTTGTCAGCTATCATTGCCCTGATCGTGATCGGATTGCTGATCTCTGTAGCAGTCAGAGGCATTTCCAGTGCAGTCTACGAACGAAACTTGGCGCGGACTCCCACAGTCACGTCTACCCCAACCATCACGCTGACGCCAACCATGACGCCCACTGCGACCATCACCCCCACCCCCACGCCGGATTATTCCCCCACGCCAACGTACACGGTTACTCCAACACCGGTCGTGGTAGTTCAAACCCTGAGGGAAGTGTGGGCGCGCAGTGACTGCTATGACAATTTCCGCGCCACTGGAAGCATCCCAGCCGGGACGACTTTGACCCTGCTTCCCATGGCTGAACGACGCTTCGACAACTTCAACCGGGAATGCGTCCTGGTTGAGTACCGAAGTGGTGACTATGCCATTCTTGGGTATGTTCTCATGGCAGACGTAACGACTGTTGCACCTTGAGCCTGGCTAAACTGAGATAACGTTCCCAGTCAATGCGCTTCCTGTCAACTCTACGTGGCATTCTTGTTTGGTCATCGTAAGGAACTGGCCTGCCTGTTCCTCGCTGTAATTTGGTCGACGCAGGCGTCGACCCTACGGGATTTGTGGTCGAAGAAGGCCGTCAACTCTACGTGGCATTCTTGTTTGGTCATCGTAGGGAACTGGCCTGTGTCAAGACAATGATGGTTTACAAGTTATTTAGGGTGATTGTTTACACTTTCATCAAGCAAGCAGGCTATCTCGGATCATAGGATTATTTTTGAGGATTACCCTGGAAAACGTTGTGTCTGCTATATAGCGGGTAACCACGGGGGGTTACCCCTACATCTGGTGTTTGAGAGAAAGGTGGCTTTCGTAGGGGCAGACCCCTGTGTCTGCCCTTAACCTGTAAATAATCACCCCGGATAATGTGTAAACAATCATACTTGTCTAAACAGCCTGCCTGTTCCTCGTTGTAATTTGGTCGACGCAGGCGTCGACCCTACGGGATTTGTGGTCGAGGAAGGCTGTCAACGCAAGGCAATTTCTTGTCAAGACAATTTCCTGTCAATTTGACTTGGAGCGTTTATAATTATTTTTTACATTGGATAGTCGATGGAAACGCTTGAGGAAAAGTATCAACAGAGTTTAGACTGGATTTATAGCTGGGTCGACTTCAGCATGAAGCGCCATGTGGATGACACGCACCGCTTTTTTAAGTTGGACCGGATGAACAAACTGATGGACCTGCTCGGAAATCCACAGCAAAGCTTTCCATCTGTGCATGTTGCTGGCACGAAAGGCAAGGGCTCGACCTCCTCTTTTATCGCCTCTGCTGTGCAAGCAGCCGGTTACAAGGTTGGATTGTACACCTCGCCGCACCTGGTCGAATTCCAGGAACGCATCACGATCAATGGTCAATGGATCAGCAAAGAAGATCTGGTCGCTCTCACCGATGAACTGCGCCCATTGACGGAGGTTGTAAAGGACACCACCACCTTCGAATTAACCACAGCCCTGGCATTCTTATATTTTAAGCAGCAAAAAGTTGATCTGGCAGTGCTGGAAGTTGGGTTGGGCGGAAGGTTGGACGCAACAAATGTGGTTGACCCGATTGTCTCAGTTATCACACCCATTTCCTACGATCACATGGCAGTCCTGGGCAACACTTTGACCGAAATCGCTTATGAAAAAGGCGGAATCATTAAGCCCGGCAGACCTGTCGTGATTGCACCCCAACATGAAGAGGCGATGGCGCAGCTCGTTAAACTGGCAACTGAGAGAAAAGCCCCTTACATCCAGGTGGAAAATGCCTTTTCCTATCATGAGGTCTCGCATTCTCTCGTCAATCAAAAAATTCAAGTGCTTCGAACGGATAACCCCAATGCGAGAGAACCTGAAAGCCTGGCTCGCGAGGAGCTTAACCTGAACCTGCCCTTGTTGGGTCGGCATCAGATGGATAATGCTGTGACGGCATTAGCCGCCCTGGATGAAATAAAACGGGCAGGCTTTAAGCTGAATCGCCGCGCAGTGAAGCGTGGGTTTAGCCAGGTAGTCTGGCCGGCGCGTTTTGAGCTGCTGTGCCGTAAACCACCAGTCGTGATTGATTCTGCGCATAACGGTGATTCTATGCAGCGGCTGGTCGAAACGCTCGACGAATATTTCCCCGGTAAGGAGTTCATCCTGATATTTGGAGCCTCCGCCGACAAAGAAATTGACACGATGCTCAAATTCATTGTGCCGCGCGTTGAAATGGTGGTCGCAAGCCAGTCCATACACCCACGGGCAGCCGATGCAGAAGAGTTAAAAAATCTAATTGAGCCTTACGGTAAACCCGTGATGGCTTTTCACCGCATGGAAGAAGCCCTGCCCGAAGCTTTGAAGCTGGCGGGCAAGCAAAAAGGCATCATCGTAACCGGCAGTATCTTTATTGCTGCTGCCGCAAGAGTTGTCTGGTCAGAAATTAAAGCCCAACAACTACAACTACATCAAGAAACACAGGATTGAATATGCCCAGAGATAATTTTTTGCAAGACCCTGATTTTTCCAGGTCATTCAACCCACCTGACCTGAGTGGATTGGACTCACTCAATTTCGTCAAGAACCGTAAGCCGGACAAGCAAGGTAAGTTTGAAGCGGAAGTCATATTCCGCAACGAAGGCATAGTCTTGCCTGAATCATTGACTGCCGTAAACGTCAGGAAGGACTCACCTATCCTGGAAGTCATTCGCCAGGCTTCTGAAAATTATGAGACAGTCATCATGGCTTTTACTGAGGACGAAAATCTTTATTCACCCGAGGATTATTACCCGATTGCCTTGGAATGTGTAGTAGGAAATCCGGTCTTTGCGGATGCAAACAACGTCATTTTCCTCTTCCAGGCACGCAGACGCGTCAGAATTTTGAACCTTTGGTTCGACCCGAATGATGTTTTACATGGGACAGTAGAAGTAGTGAAGGAAAAGACCAGCCAGGCCAAGACCACCCTCGCTTTGCATCGTAGTGTGCAGAAGGCAGTGGAGTCGTGGCAATACCTGAGCGGCACCTCCACCCCCGACCTGGTCAGTTTGGTGAGTGATATCAGACAATCTGGTGTGCTTGCGGACGCAATTGCCACAGGTGTTGATTTTAACGACGCACAGCGCTTGGAAATCCTGCAGGAAACAGACGGTGTGGAACGGTTGCACAGGGTGTATTCCATGCTGATCCAGGAGAACGAATTGATCGAACTCGAGAACTCGATCCAGGACCAGGTGCAAAGCGAAATGGATCGGTCTCAAAGGGAAGCCTTCCTGCGGGAGAAGATCTCAAAGTTCCAGAAGGAACTCGATGACGGACGCTCAGCTGACCCGGAGATCAGGGCTCTGGAAGAGAAACTTGCCACACTGGACCTTCCGCCAGAAGTGCGCGAAGTTGCCGATCGTGAACTCAGCCGGCTGGAGTCCATGCCCTTGTTCTCTCCCGAAACAGGAATGCTCGCCACCTATTTGCGCTGGCTGACAGACCTGCCCTGGACAGAGAGTACTGTCGATAACCTGGATCTTAAGCGTGCGCGCGAAGTGCTGGACCGTAACCATTATGGTTTAAAACGTGCCAAAGATCGTGTGCTTGAATTCCTGGCTGTGAGAAGCCTGAACCCCAAGAAAGACCGCCAGCCAATTCTTTGTTTTGTTGGTCCCCCAGGAACCGGAAAAACCTCGATGGGTAAATCCATTGCCGAGGTTATGGATCGTAGATTCATTCGCCTTTCGCTGGGCGGTGTGCATGACGAAGCCGAAATTCGCGGGCATCGCAGAACCTACCTCGGCGCATTACCGGGGCGCATTCTGCAGACCATGGCAAAAGCGAAAGTTGTAAACCCTCTTTTCATGCTGGATGAGATCGACAAGCTTAATGCTGATTTTCAAGGTGATCCTGCTGCGGCTCTCCTGGAAGTGCTCGATCCGGAGCAAAACTTCAATTTTTTGGACCACTATCTCGAAGTACCTTATGACCTCTCGAAGGTCTTCTTCATCACTACCGCCAACACCGTTGCATCGATTCCGCCGGCTTTACTGGATCGCATGGAAGTAATTGAATTCCCGGGTTACATCGAGGAAGAAAAATTGACCATCGCCCGTCAGTTCCTGATTCCTGAGCAACTGCTGGAAAACGGACTGGATGAAGAGCAGATTACCATTTCGGATGATGCTTTACGGCTGATCATCACTGGTTATACCTATGAAGCAGGGGTCAGGAACTTCGAGCGCCAGATTGGAAGCGTGCTGCGCAAACTGGCAACACGCAAGGCTGAAGGAGAACCCTTTGAACACAACGTGGATCCGGATCTCGTTCAGAAGCTGCTTGGTCCGGTTGAATTTTTCCCGATGACCGCGGAAGCAAAAGATGAAATCGGAATGGCGACTGCGATTGCCTGGACTGAAAACGGTGGCGAGATTATGCCGATTGAGGTACTGGTTGTCAGTGGTAAAGGTAACCTGCAAATTACCGGTCAGATTGGCGATATTATGCAGGAGTCTGCCCAGGCAGCTTTAAGTTATCTGAAGTCTAAAGAAGTCGCTTTCAAAATCCCGGAGGACTTTTTCGAGGATGTAGACATTCACATCCACGTTCCGGAAGGATCCATTCCCAAGGATGGACCCAGCGCGGGTATTACCCTGGCGACCGCCCTCACTTCCGCCGTGTTGTGTATGCCCGTCAAACACGAAGTGGCGATGACAGGCGAGATCACTCTACGTGGTCGGGTTTTGCCAATTGGCGGCGTGCGGGAAAAGGTCCTTGCTGCCAACCGCGCCGGCATAAAAACCGTCCTTCTGCCCGCTCGCAATGAAAAAGATCTGATAGACGTTCCCCAGCAAGCGCTGGACCAGATGAACATCGTTTTTGTTGAGCACATGGATGACGTTCTGGCGCAAGCCTTTGATGGCGAATTAACCTTCAGACGTGCTCCCAAACCGAGGAGTTCAGGGAAAAAGAAAGGCACATCCAAAAAAGAGGATGTGCCGGCTGATAACTTGGAAATCTGAGGTTTACTTGCGGTCTTCAGATTCAGGTTGAAGGCTCTTGATTCCGTTTTCCACCTGCTGAAGGATCTTCTTTAGCTCTCTTTCGAGCCCACTGAGGGTTTCTACAACGTACCTGTCAGCTTCTTGTTGGGTTTGAATTGAGTCTTTGCGAGCCTGCTCAAGGAGCTGCTCAACTTTGACTTGGGCAGCTTGATAGACTTCGGATTTTTCAACCATCTTTTCGCTTTTTTCGCGCGCCAAAGCGACGGTGCGATTAGCTTCTTCCTGCGCCTGCGCCAGGATACGATCCTTTTGGGCAATCACTTGCTGGGCTTTCTTAATTTCGTCCGGAATGGAAATGCGCATCTGGTCGATGATGTCCATAAAAGAATTTTCATCCACCACAACATTGCGTGAAAGCGGAATCGGTTTACTGTTGTTGAAAAGTTCTTCGAGGCGATCGACAAGATGTAAAATATCCATGTTTTGTCTCCATAATACTTATTGATTCTCTTTTAGTTTATCACGAATCAGACAAATCTAAATCGTTTTTTACCATCGTGCCTTGACAGATTGCCTTGACAGGATTGTGTAATGGGGGAATTGTGGGAATAGTGAGAACATCGGGTTGATACCCACATCGATTAGGATGAGTGGTGGACAAATTGTAGGGTTGATGCCTGCATCAACCAGGATGGCGTAAGGGCAAACCGATTAGGAAAAGGCAGGCCTTTTCCCTACAAGGTTGCTTGGTGGAGGTGTTGTAGGGGAGATGCCTGCATCTAAGTACAAGTGTAGAAATAGAAAATTGAAAGAGGAAAAGTATCGCTGTTTACCAACCATTGTTATCTTTCCAATCATTCCGGGTTATTCCAAGGGATTAATTTCAGGCGTTGGGTTGTTTACCTGGTTCTGAAAGTACGCTTTGAGAGCCAGGTTGACCACAGGCGGTACCATGGTGCTTACATCCCCGCCTAAAGAGGCAATTTCTTTAACGGTCGACGAAGACAAGAAGGTATTTTCTTCGGTTGTGATCAGAGCGATGGTGTCAATTTCGGCATCCAGCCGATTATTTGCCAGCGCCATGCGGAATTCGTACTCAAAATCTGAGAATACCCGCAAACCCCTGACGATAGCCTTGGCACCAATCTCCCTCGCGAAATTGACCGTCAGACCAGAGTAACCGATGACTGTGATAAGGCTCTCCGATTTCAGAACTTCCCGCACCAGGCTGATGCGCTGCTCAGGAGAAAAAAGCAGATTCTTAAGCGGCTTATCATAGACCGCTACAACCACTTCATCAAACAGGTTTGCAGCCCGCATTACGATATCAACATGTCCATAGTGGATGGGGTCAAACGTGCCAGGAAATACGACTTTAGTCATCAACTCACATCTCCATCACCATCATTGGATGGCAAGATTTTTTCTACAGCCTGCTTCAACGGCAGGTGTTCGGGTAATTCCAGATCAGGGTCTGCTTCCAGCACTTCTTCCGCGACCGCCCTGGCAAGATGGATCAGGCGCACGTCCGCCAACGAAGCCATCTTGAACTCGTTGAAACCTGCCTGGCGGGTGCCAAGGAAATCTCCAGGACCTCTGTCTTTCAGGTCCTGCTCTGCCAGAACAAAACCATCATTCGTCTGGGTCATGATTAGCAAACGTTTATTTTCAGCAATATCTTCCGTGTCCGGTATCAGGAAACAATAGGAGGGCGCATCGCCGCGCCCCACCCGTCCGCGAAACTGGTGCAATTGCGCCAGACCAAAGTGGTTTGCTCCTTCAATGATCATGATCGTGGCATTCGGAATGTCCACACCGACTTCGACGACCGATGTTGAAACCAGGATATCAAAGTCGCCTTTCCGAAAACGCAGCATCACCGCGTCTTTCTCAGCAGGTTTGAGCCTTCCATGCACGAGCCCCACCCGCAATTCCGGAAAAACTTCTTGCTGAAGGCGTTCCTGCTCTTCCACCGCTGCCTTGACCTCGTCATTCTCGCCCGCTTCCACCAACGGGTAGATGATGAAAGCCTGGTGCCCACGCTCCACCTCATCGCGGATGCGATCATAAACTCTCTCGCGTTCCGTCGGAAAAGCGATGCTGGTGCTGATGGGAATTCGCCCCTTGGGCATCTCGTCCATCACACTCACGTCCAGCCCGCCAAAAACAGTCAATTGGAGTGAACGCGGAATGGGCGTGGCGGTCATTACCAGCAAGTGGGGATTGTCGCCCTTTTTTCGCAGTGCTGCCCGCTGGGCCACGCCAAACCGGTGCTGCTCATCCACAACAGCCATTTGCAAATTCTGAAACCTAACCGGGTCTTCTATCAGCGCGTGCGTGCCGATCAGGAGCTTGATGTAGCCATTTTCCAACCCTGCAGCGATGTCTTTACGGTCGGACTGAGAGGTATCCCCGGTCAGCAAACGCACCTGCCCAGGCTCAAGGAAGGCAGCCCGGTTTTTATGGCTCTCAGTCATTAAGCGCAAGGAGGTCTGGTAGTGCTGTTCTGCCAGGATGCCAGTAGGCGCCATGAAAGCTGCCTGGGCACCGTGAGAAATGACCATTGCCATCCCAACCAGCGCCACGACCGTCTTACCCGAGCCGACATCTCCCTGCAAGAGCCGGTTCATCGGATGAGCGCTCGAGACATCCTTCCGGATTTCATTAATGGTACGCACCTGGGCACCAGTAAGTTCATAGGGCAGCGCGTCGATGCGGGCCTGCAGCCAATCATCCGAGACTGGGTACGGCTTACCACTCAACTCGAACCATTGACGTTTCTGCTGGATGATGCCAAGCTGCTGGAGAAACAGCTCATCGAACGCCAACCGCCTTTGCGCCTTGGCGAGATTTTGCATGTTGTCGGGGAAATGTACCTCGTTAAGGGCTTGCTGTAGTCCGATCACCCTGGCTCGTTCCCGGATCTGGTCCGTAAGCGTATCGCTGATACGCGGAACCCAATACTTGAGTGTGGAAAAAATCGTCCGGCGCAGCCACTTTTGGGTGACTTTAGCAGTCAGTGGGTATACAGGCACAATCCGGTTGGTGTTGAGCTGCTGCTGGTCAATGGGTTCGTACTCCGGATGCCAAATAACCGGGCGTCCCAAATAAGTGTCAATCTTGCCGGAGATGGAGATCATCATACCCTGGCGTAAATTGCGAAGATGCCACTCCTGGTTGAACCACAACAACCGCATACTGCCCGTTGCGTCCGTAACGACCGCTTCGATCAGGGTGCGACCTTTTCGGGTCGGGATCCTGGTAACATTGTTCACGCTGGCAACGATGGTTGCCTCTTCTCCAATGCGCAACTGGTTGATCGTTTTCAGTTTTGAGTAATCATCATAGCGCCGGGGAAAATGGTAAAGCAAGTCACGGATGCTGAAAATTCCAAGTTTGGCAAGGTTTTTGACCTGGTTTTCCCCGACTCCCCGAATAACACTCACGGACGCTTCGAGACCCATTTGAGGTTGATTGGGTTTTGCAGGAGGAGCGGTTTTCTTCGCGCTTTTTGGTTGGGTGGATTGCACTGCTTTTTTTGTTGCGAGTGCAGGAGTGGGTTTTGATACAGTTTGAGCAACAGGTTGCGGTGCTGGTTCTTCGCTTGCAGCAGGAGGAAAGTTCCCTATTTCGGTCAATCCCAGCCAGGAGGTCAGCTCAATCAGATCTTTCCTGCGATCCTCGGGTGATCTGCCTTCGTACTTCTTTAAGAGTTGTGAAACCCTGGTGATCAGAGATTCTGACAAACCAAATTCTCGCGCTTCGGCAGGCCAGGTATTTGCGAGTGCGCCAAATCCACCCATTACCGCAGTATTTTGATAGCCTTTACTGCGCTCCAACTTGATGAAATTTGCGTACTTTTCCGTAACCTTCGCCATCCCAGAACCATTTTCCTTGCCTAATCATAATCGATTTAAGAAGGTTTTCCGATTGAGCACGTAGAGTTGTATGCGTTTCAAAAGTCGGTAGTCAAGGGAAAAAAGAGGAAGTTCC
>Ga0079099_1056128_pt1 | contig 16211 bp, 14 predicted proteins | sample ADurb_H2B_02_Slu_FD_77098 | JGI IMG/M metagenome (GOLD analysis project Ga0079099, IMG submission 77098) | Active sludge microbial communities from Illinois, USA, of municipal wastewater-treating anaerobic digesters - ADurb_H2B_02_SludgeMetaT... | ecosystem: Engineered > Bioreactor > Anaerobic >... | reverse complement strand
GCTTTCAATAACATGACTAGCAGCTTGCATCACTTAGTCGAACAAGTTGCCCATTCAGCTCAGCAGGTTGCAGCTTCCTCGCAGGAACTAAATGCAGGTGTAGAAGAAACAACTCAAGCTTCTGAACAAATCGCCGCTAGCATGCAAAGTATCGCCTCTGGAGCGGATAATTCGCTCAGACAGATAGACAATGCATCTTCCACTGTAATTCAATTATCAGCCGGGATAGAAGAAGTAGCCGCTAATGCTCAATCAGTAGCTGATAACGCTAATCAGGCCAGTCGATATGCTCAGCAAGGAAATATAGAAATAGTTAAGGCTGTCCAGCAAATGGATTCCATTGGTTCTACCATAGAAAATCTTTCTCAAACCGTTAAAGGTCTAGGAGGACGGTCTCAAGAAATAGGAAGTATTGTCGAAGTAATTACTAACATTGCCAGCCAAACTAATCTTTTAGCTCTTAACGCTGCTATAGAAGCCGCTCGGGCAGGGGAACAAGGTAAAGGATTTGCCGTGGTGGCAGAAGAGGTTCGGAAGTTAGCTGAACAGTCGGCTAATGCAGCTCAACAAATCAGCCAATTAGTCAGAGAAGTTCAAGAAGAGACTCAACGGGTGGTCCAGTCTACTGAAATTGGAACTCAAGAGATTCACGAAGGTATTCAAGTAGTAAATAGGGCCGGAGATTCATTCCAGGAAATCCGTAAAGCTATTGAAGAAGTGTCTTCCCAAGTACAGGATATCTCTATTGCTCTGGAGCAAATGGCGGCAGGAACTAATAGCCTGGTAGAAATAGTTAACCAGGTTGGCGAAGAGGCTAAACTTTCTCAAGGAGCTACTCAAGAGGTAGCAGCTGCTGTTCAGGAGCAGAATGCCGCCTTAGAGGAAATTGCCTCTTCCACCGATACCCTGGTTAGCATGGCCAGCCGACTACAGGATCTAGCAAACCAATTTAAAATCTAATCTAGGTTTAGGACCGGCATTTGGCCGGTCTTTTTAAATTATTCCGCATCATAGAAATCCAAATAAGAGTGATTTTTACCGTCCTTTTGCCAGGCTAAAATAGAATCCAAGTTAACATTCTGGGCTGCTTTGAAAATAGACTTGTCCACATCATGGAAATTTTCCTTCAACTGCTTGATTAAAGCTTTAATCTCATAACGCTTATTCCCCGTCTTCTTAGCCGCTACCATGCAAGCACAGTTTAAGGGCCAAATACCGCTTTCTCTGGTATAACGCTCAATATGATACTCTCTAACATAATAGAGAGGTCTAATTAACTCCAACCCTGGGAAATTGGCAGACTTCAGTTTAGGAAGCATAGTTTTAAAACTTCCGGCGTAGAGCAAATTTAAAAGAGTGGTTTCGATGACATCGTTAAAATGATGACCTAGAGCTAATTTATTACAGCCTAACTCCTGAGCCTTGGCGTATAAATTTCCTCGACGCATTTTGGCACACATATAGCAAGGATAGTCTTTAGCAATATTATCTACTACCCGAAAAATTCCTGATTCAAAAAGGTGCAGGGGAATATTGAGATGCTCACAATTATCCAGTAAAAGCTTCTTAATACTTTGATGGTAACCCGGGTCCATAGCAATAAATTCTACCTGAAAATGAAATTTTCGGTGCTTTAGCAGTTCCTGAAATAGTTTAGCCATCAATAGACTATCCTTTCCTCCGGAAACCGCCACCGCCACTTTATCTCCTTCTTCCACTAAACTAAAGTCTTTGATTGCCTTGATAAAGTTGGACCAGATGGGCTTGCGAAACTTTTTATTGAGACTGCGTTCTATTTCTTCTAAGGATTTTCTTTCATTAGCTGGTACTAGGACTTCACAACCCTGTCCAGCAAGGTTATTATCACTCATGCTCTCACCTCTCTGAAAAAAAATGAGCCTACCGGCTCTGAACTTTACGGATTAACTCGTCTAGTAACAAGGCTTTACCTTGTTCATACAAAATATTCATACGGTTGCCTTCCCTACGCTCAGTAGGGTCATTCATCAATTGCATTAGATTCACTATATTCCCTTTCACTTTAGCTTCTTCCTCTTTAAGCAGTGCTAAGAATTCTTCTTTTCCCATAGAATACTCCTCCTCTAAAATTATGCTATTAATCTATCTATACGCAAGGAGTATCTACTTAATGGCTCTTAGAGGGAAGCTTTTTCACTCCCGACCTCCCAATCCTGGCTAAAGTTAACCACTAGGATTCCTAAAACAATAATAGCCCCGCCTAGCAACTGAATAGGCAAGATGGTCTCATGTAAAAACAGGTAGCCACTGATAACACCCACAATGGGAATTAAGTTTAAATAAATGGTAGTTACTGCTACATCCAGCTTATCCAGGGCGTAGATATAAAGAAAATAGCAAAGAGCAGAACAACCCAGAGCTAAAAAGAGAATATGAGCAAAAGCTTCTAAAGAAAAAGCCTGCCACTGTGAATATTCTAGGAAAGAGAGAGGAATCAGCAGTATGGTTCCAAAGAGAGCTTGATAGGTAGTTAAAAATAATCCGGAATACTTGCCTTGAAAAGCCTTGGTGATAATAGTATAGACCACCCAGGAAAGCATGGCTCCTATCATCAGAAGATTCCCCTGGAAAGCCCCAGAGTGAAAATTCAATTGTCCATTAGCCGTCACCACCAGATAAGTACCTATTACAGCCACCCATACCCCTAGCCATCTAGAAAAGGAAATTTTAGTTTTAAAGACCAACACATCAGCAATAATAGCTACAATAGGAATAATGGAAGTAATCAAAGAAGCACTAGAAGCTGTAGTCATTTTGACACCCAGGTTTTCAAAAACAAAGTAGAGGGTCACCCCTAAAAAGCCTGTTAAAGACATCTTTCCCCAATCTTCCTTAGCTAATCTGGCCTGAGGTTCTACTCTTCTAAAGATCAGCAGAAGAACAATGGTAGCAATGGTAAAACGGAGCAAGGCCATAGTCAAAGGCGGAACTTCCGCTACTACTATCTTAATACTCACAAAAGAGAATCCCCACAAAAGTACTGTGATTAATATAGCTGCTGTAGCTAACAATTTTACTAGATTGAATTCTTTCATTTTCTTACTCCTTCTTTATTTATACTTATTCATCATTTATAATTATTATAAAGGAAAAACGAAGGAAGTGACAGAATGATTTTCGCTATTTTAAAAGCTATCATCGTTATAATGATTCTAATAGGTCTAGGCGTTGGCAGTAAAAAATTTAATTTTCTTAGAAAAGAGGATTCGCTAATCTTAAATAAAATAGTTATTAATTTAGCCCTCCCCTCTTTAGCTTTTTTAGCCATTAGGAATTCCCCCATTACCCTCTCCCTTTTAGCAGTTCCTCTTATTGCTCAGCTAACCATGCTGGCCATAGCTCTCATAGCCCTAATCGGGATTCGATTCCTTAAATTACCCCGTCCTTTGGCCGGAAGTTTTCTCTTGACGGCCATCTTGGGCAATACAGCTTTTATGGGCTATCCAGTGATTATCAGCACCTATGGTGAAGAAGAAATTTTTAAAGCAGTTTTCTACAATGAATTCGGTACTGCTATTTTTATGTTCACCTTAGGCTCTTTCCTAGCTGCCTATTATGGTAAAGGAGAGTTCTCTCTCCGGAACATCCTCTTGGATATGGCTAAATTTCCTCCTTTAATAGCCCTTTTCTTAGCTTTTATCAGTAAACCGGTTCCTCTGCCCGACCCTTTCTTGGAGGTTCTAGGTTATCTAAGTAAACTAACCATTCCCCTGATCATGATTTCTGTAGGATTATCTTTAGATTTTAAACAAATAAAACAAGGGAATCTTCCCTTGTTCTTAGCCCTGTTCCTGAAATTAATTTTTTCACCGGTCTTGGCCTACTGCCTGGGAAAGGCTTTCTTCCTGGACCCGGTTACCTGGGGAATTACCATTTTACAAGCAGCCATGCCGGTTTCCATGGTTTCCCTTTCCCTGGCAATCAAATACCAGTTGGATGTGGATTTTGCTTCCCAAATTATTTTTACCAGTGTCTTGGTCAGCATTCTGACTATCCCCTTGGTAGGCTTTTTCCTCCCCCATTAGGGAGACTATTTCTTTAAAAGGGTAATGCAGAATAGGCACTCGCCCTCGCTCCTTTTCTGGCCGAAATGCAAGTGGCAAATATGGTATCCTTCATTATATAAACGGGCTAAATTGTCATAACCTTCTCCGGAGAGAACCTTTTTCTCTTCTCCCTCTGTTTTACTAGGTTCGTTCTGGGGCTGGTTAGAAGGAATACTCTTTTGCCCTTGCAGCTTCTTTTCCAGAAGTGCTTGTTTGAGCAGCTTAAATTCATCTAAAAAGCCTTCCAATTTACTCTCTAATCTGTTCAGTATGCCTTCTAGTTCCTCCATTGACCTCCCCCTCTCTTACTCTTTTAATTCTTTTAATTCATCCATGTTCTCTACTGATATTTCGTCTAAATAAGGTGTAATTTTTTTACAGCAGCGTGGTCGGTCGCTATAATCCTCATAGCGCAGACAGCACATCAGGCGACCGCATAGTCCAGAAATTTTAGAAGGATTCAAAGGTAAATTCTGTTCTTTAGCCATCCGAATGGATACTGGTTCAAATTCCCCTAGAAAATTATTGCAGCAAACTACTCTGCCGCAAGGTCCGATACCTCCGATAATCTTAGCCTCATCCCGCACTCCTATTTGTCTTAATTCAATCCGCGTTCTAAAGACGGCAGCCAAGTCCTTCACTAACTCCCGAAAATCTATTCTACCTTCAGCGGTGAAATAAAAAATCAGTTTACTATTGTCAAAGGTATATTCCACATCTACCAAATTCATTGGCAGCCCATGTTTTCTGATCTTCTCCAGGCAAATTCGTTCTGCATCCTGTTCTTTTTGCTGATTCTCTATCAGTCTAGCCTCATCCTCCGGCGATGCCTTCCGGATGACTTTTTTCAATGGAGCAGTTAAGTCATCCTCCTCCACTTGTTTTGGCCCTACTACTATTTTTCCAAATTCGATACCCCTTACTGTCTCCACTATGCAATTATCATCCAGAGCCACTCCGGTCTCCCCTGGATCAAAGTAGTATACCTTACCCGCTTTCTTGAATCTTACTCCCACTACTGTATACATTTTTCTTCCTCCGCTCTCTTAGATAGTTTTAAGAATAGTACTTCTAAAGCCAATCGAGAATTGACATTTTGCTTGATCATTCTTTTCGTCTCCTGGATTGAATTCATCCTTGCTGTTAGCCCTGGAAAAGATAAAAGTGAGGCTGCAGCCTTAATGGCTTCCAAGTGGTCTAAATTAACTAGATAGTCTCTATTCTGAGTTTTCTGCCAAATAAGAAGGTCCCGATAACAGGTAGTTAATAAATCCAGCTTATCCTGGATTCCTTCCCGTCCTTCTTTGTCCCACTCTTCTGCTTCTTTAATAAAGTTTTCCCTTTTTCCCAGACTTAACTCTTCAATAAACCGCCAAAGGTTATTCCTTTTCTCGGATAAATTACCTTGGGCTAGCAGAAAAGCCTTTTCCAAAGAACCTTCAGCTAAACGGGCAATAATCGGTCTTTCCCACTCCTCTAGTGAGAAATGACAGGCTAGTATCTCTCCTACTAGTTTTTCATTAAGGGCTTGGAAAGCAACAGGTTGACAACGGGACCTAATAGTAGCCAATAAAGAGTAAGGATAAGGAGTAAGTAAAATTATTATAGCATAAAATGGAGGTTCTTCCAATATTTTCAATAAACTATTTGCCGCTTCTTCACCCATCTTTTCCGCATCCTCAATCAGGTAGAGCTTTTTTTCTCCTACATAAGGGCGTAAATAGACTTCCCGCTGCATTTCACGGATCTGCTCTATCTTAATCCTCCCCCCTTGAGGAGAGATACATTTGACTTCCAAGGCCTTTAAAGCCTCAGCAAAGGCTAACGCAGTTTTCTTCTTTCCCACTCCCTTAGGGCCAAAAAACAAATAGGCATGAGCAATCCTTCCTTGAGCCAAGGAATTAGTTAGGCCTGTAATAGCTTGTTCCTGGCCTTTAATCTCACTAAAAGACATGCCCAACTCCTCCTCTTAAGTATATAGATCCACCAGCATTCCTCTAATTTCCCCTAATTTTCCTAAAAGATCAATTTGCTCTGATTCTTTTTCCATAAAATCTTTGGTCAATTCTTCTAGTTTACTATCCACTTTCTTCAACAGAGAATAAACTTTGGATTGACCTCTTTGATTCCAGCCTAGTTCTTCCCGAATATCATAGGTCTGGCTAACTACTACGCCCATAAACTCTTTTACCAAACCTTTGTAGCTTAATAAATCTTTTAAGGATAGGGTATTCTGCAGGATTTTCCCTTGTTCATCAATGCGGCCCAGTAAATGATTCAGTCGCTGCCTAATCTGGTCACCACTCAAATTTTTAAGGGTATCTAAGAAATGACGTTCTTTGCCTTCCATGCCCAAACGATTAACTTGTTTGTCTTTTAAGATTTTCGGACTATTATTTCCCTCTATGGGCTGCCTAATTTTCATAATCTACCCTCCTTAGCTAAAAGATTATTAACCAATCCTCGAACTATCAAGGCCACTTCTTGAATACGCAAAGATGCATCAACTATTTTAATTCGCTGGGACTCAGTCTCTGCTAAAGACAGAAAACCAGTTCTCACTTGCTGGTGGAATGTGTCTTCCTCTTGCTCGATTCTATCCCCGGTTCCTTCTTCCAGGCCATCTTTACAAAGACTTAAAGCCCTCTCTAATCCGTTTTGGTGATTAATATCTAGGAGAATGGTTAAATGAGGCTTTATTCCTCCGGTAGCCTTCTCATTTAACTCTATTATCGTCTTCATATCTAGACCCCGTCCGTATCCTTGGTAGGCCACCGTAGAGTCAATAAATCTATCGCATAAGACTATCTTGCCTTCCAGTAAAGCAGGCCTGATGATTTCTTCCACATGCTGACTGCGGTCAGCAGCATAGAGGAAAAGCTCTGTCCTTTCTTTCATTTCCTTATTCTCCGGGGAAAGGAGGAGAGCACGGATTTTCTTGCCAAGGGAAGTTCCCCCTGGTTCCCGGGTGTAAAGCACCTGATAGCCGTTTTTCTCTAAATATTCTTTCAGCAATCTAGCTTGAGTAGTCTTACCTGACCCCTCGGGTCCTTCAAAAGTAATTAAAAAACCTGACATTCTTTTCCTCCTATTTAATCACAATCAGGCTTTCCAGAGAACTGTCTTCAGGTCCCTGGACCTTTAACCCTTTATTTTTTATATCTAATAAATAGTCTAAAACCTTGAGGTTAATTTTTTCTCCGGGCGCTAATACCGGTATGCCCGGAGGATAAGGGGCTATTATCTCTCCACTGATTCTGCCCAAGGCTTTCTCCAAAGAGATTCTTTCCTTAGGAGCAAAAAAAGCTTCCCTAGGTGAGATGATCTGCTCAGGAATTATTCCCCAGTAATTTAGGGCGGAAGCTAAGGGCAGTTGTCCTAAACTTTGCCAAGAAATTTCTTCTAAAGCTCTGACCAATCTAGCTAGTTCCGCCTCCCCATCCCCTACAGTGCAAATAAAAAGCAAGTGGTTCCAAGCAGAAAGTTCCGGCTGAATCTGATATTTTTCCCGCAAAAGAGCCTCTACCTGCCAACCGGTTAAACCAGTTCTCTGACAATTCACCGTCAATTTGGTAGGATCTAAAGCAGCAGCTCCCGGCTTCCCTATAACTTCTGCTCCCAGGCAGCTAAAACCTGCTAGACTATTAATCTTTTCCCTAGCCACCTGGGCTAGTCTGACTGTTTTCTCCAGCAATTCTTTTCCTTGTAAAGCCATCTGACGCCGGGCTCCATCTAAAGAAGCCATCAAGACGTAAGAAGGGCTGGTGGTCTGAATTATTCGCAAAGCATTTTTTACTCTGGATAAATCTATACGGGTTCCCTGAAGATGCAAAAGAGAAGCCTGAGTCATTCCACCAATGATCTTATGAACCCCTTGAGCGCAAAGATCAGCTCCGGCCTCTAAAGAAGAAAGAGGCAAAGCAGAATGGAACTTTAAGTGAGGTCCATGGGCTTCATCCAGCAATAAAGGTTTATCGTAGTGGTGAACTATCTCTGCAATTGCCTTTAAGTCAGGAGTGACCCCATAATAAGTAGGGCTGACCAAAAGGACTCCTTTAGCCTCAGGATAAGTTATTAAAGCTTCTTCTATTTTCTGTGGAGTAACGCCTAAAGCTATTCCCCACTCCTCATCTATTTCCGGAGCAAGATAGACTGGCCAAGCTCCCGTCAGGATAATACCGCCTAAGATAGAGCGGTGGACATTGCGGGGAACAATAATCTTTTCCCCTGGATTGCAAACCGCCATAAGCATGGCTTGAATTCCACAGCTGGTACCGTTAACCAGAAAAAAAGAATGTTCTGCTCCAAAGGCCTTAGCTGCCAACTCTTGGGCTTCTTTAATAATAGATTCAGGGCGATGTAAATCATCGGTTCCAGGGATTTCTGTCAGGTCAATGGCTAGAGTTCCTTCCCCCAACCATTCCCCCAACTCCTGATCTATACCTTTTCCCCCTTTATGCCCAGGCATGTGAAAAGAAATTATCTGCTCTTGGGCATGTCTCTTTAAGGCTTCCAAAAGAGGGGCTTTCTGCTGTTCATTTTTATTCACTATCATTCTCCCCTTAAACCAGTTATTTTAATTATATCATATTCTGCATCAGATTAAGCTAAAAAAGGCACTTAGTATTTCTGGAGGAAAAATATACCTTACAACCTATATTTTTCCTAGAATAAACATTAGGAAAAAAGGTCAATCTATAATTGAAAATAATCCTAAAATTAAAGGAGGAGATAAGTATGCCAGATGTAAATTGCACAGTAAACACTTGTAAGTATTGGACTAGTGGAAACCTTTGTACAGCTCAACAAATCATTGTTCAAAACGATCAAAACGGTGGTTTCCCACAAAACGCTCAATTAAGCCAATTACAAGCTACTCCTGCTCAAAAAACTGATGAGACTTGCTGCCAAACTTTCAAGAACAAGACTCAAGGCGAAGGCCAATCTACTTCTAACAACTACTAGATAATGCAAGAAGACCTTAGAGAAAAAACTCTAAGGTCTTCTTTTATCCGTTCCTTGGCCCCCACATAATAATGGAGATACCTATGAGACAGATCAGAGCACCTACCCAGTCATATAAGTCCGGTGGTTTTTTATCCACTCCCCATCCCCAGAGGAGGGAAAGGAAGATAAAAATTCCTCCATAAGCAGCATAGATACGAGCAAAGTTAGCATACTGCTGTAAGGTAGGAATAATTCCATAAAGAACAAGAATCATCCCACCTACGACTCCCCACCAGAGGGGCTTGCCCTCTCTGATCCACAGCCAAACCAGGTATCCTCCTCCAATTTCTGCTAATCCTGCAGCTAAAAATAGACCTATAGCTATTGCTTTTTCCACTGCTGATTCTCCCTTATGCTAGAGATTAATCTAGGGAATAACCTTGCCCATTTCCTTAATTAAATATTCTACATCTTCTTCCGTGGTGCGGAAATTAATAATCCCAGCTCGTAAAGCAGGTATTCTATTCTGTAAAACAACTTCTGTAAGCCAGATTTTTTGGCCAGCAGTCAGTTGCTGAACCACGGCTGAAAGAGATTCCTTGTCAGCTAGTTTAGGATGGGTAAAACAGACCACCGGTAAAGGTGTATCATTAAGAATGGTCCACCCATTTTCTCGTAGTACTTGCCTTAATCTTTCCCCTAACCGAGCTTGGGTCTCCACCAGGTTCACAAAATCCTCTCTGCCCTGCTCTACTAGAGTCATAAAAACCTTTAAACCAGTAAAACGACGAGACCATTGGACAGTGGTTGCATACTGATCCATAATTGCACTGGTTTCTTGGGGCATATAAGAGGCTTTGACTCTAAAAGCTTCATAAACAGCATCTGGATGCCGGCAGAAGAACATCCCTGCTCCCATGGAAACAGAAAACCATTTATGAGCATCACAAGTAAGGGAATCAGCCTGTTCTATCCCTTGCAAAAAAGGTTTCAAACTTGGGGATAAAACAGCCGCTCCGGCCCAAGCAGCGTCCACATGAAACCACAATCCTTCCCTTTGGCAGAATTCTGCTAGTTCCTGCAGAGGATCAATAATTCCCGCTCCGGTGGTTCCTGCAGTCCCTACCAGAAAGAAAGGAGCATAACCTTGGCTTCTATCATGAGCTATTTGACTAGCTAAATCCAGAAGATCCAGCTTTAGATTAGTATCTGTCTGAACTATGCGTATAGCATTTCTTCCTAATCCTGTCATGTGGGCAATCTTGATAAAGGAGTGATGAGCTTCCTCTGACACATAAATCAAAGGTTGAGCTGAGAGTCCGCGTATTCCAACTTCGCCATATTCGGGAAATTTGTCAGTTAAGGCTGCTATCACGGCAGATAAATTGGCTTCTGAACCCCCAATGGTAAAGTTAGCTGCACTGGTTTCTGGATTAAAACCAAACTGGGACAGTAGAAACTTCAGGGTAAAATGTTCGATCTCGTTGGCTGCCGGAGCATGAGACCAAGAAGCCAATTGAGGGTTATATAAAGCCACTAGGCTATCAGCTGCAATAGAAGCCAGACCTACCCCAGGGTTATAGAGACCGAAATACCGAGGGTGAGTATTATGGATGTTCCATTTTCTCAGCATAGAAGATACATCTGCTATAATCGCATCTAAAGGGACAGGCTGTTCAAAGTCGTAATTCTCAGTCAAATGGTTCCTTATTTCCTCCGGTCTTACCTCTGATGAGATTCCTTCCTCTAGAGGCTTAGCATAAAAATCTTCAATTTCTTTAATCAATCGGTTTAAAGCAAGCTCCACAGCTAGATACCTCCTACATTTGGGTGTGTTTCCTGGTCTTGATTATCCGGAAGAGAAACCCTGGGTATTTTTAAGATAACAAAAGAAAGGAGCGCACTACCCAGTCCACTGGCAAATAAAATCCAGCTCACAGAATAAGCTTGGGCTAAAAACCCGCTGATTATGTAAGCTAAAGGCAAGACAGCGAAGGAAGTTGTGGCTAAAAGAGAAAAGAATCTGCCTTTCAGTTCATAGGGAACTGCATTTTGAAATAAGCTGAGAGCCAAAGTATTAACATAAGCTGCCACTACCCCCCCACAGAAAAACAAACCACTAACTATTAATTTGTTGGTAGTTAGTCCGATGAGAGTTATCAGTATCCCCCCTGCAAATAAACTGATAAAAATAGTTCTATAGATGTTGCTGGAATTATTGCGAAAACTCAAAAACACTGCTCCTAAGACCGTTCCCACAGCTAAACAGCCTTCTAGGATAGCCACCCACTGGACTCCTTCTTGCAAAGTATATTTGACCAGTAAAGGAATAGATAAAATCAAAGGTGCAACCAGAAAATTAAATAAGGCAAAGACTACTAACAGGCTTAAAATGGCCCGTTGGGAAGCAAGGTAAGCAAATCCTTCTTTAATTTGACCTGCATAATCTTCAGAACTTGCTTCCGATAGCAAGGGAGTCTTAATAAAGAGAATAATAATAAAGGATAAAAGAAAGGAAAGAGAATTACCAATAAAAGCTCCGCCAATCCCTACCACAGCAATGAAAATACTTCCCAAGAGAGCACCTAAAATGTTGGACATTTCCACTACACTAGCATTGATTGCTACCGCTGAACCAATAGACTCCTCATCAGTCAACCTGATTAAAGAAGAGTCCACTGCCCCTTCAAACAAAGGAATAAAAGAGGAAAGACAAAAGCATAAAATATAAACTAGAGGCAAGGTTAAAGCATCTTGCAGCATGAAATAGGCCAGGGAAGCAATAATCCCCCCCCTAAACAAATCCGCTAACAGCATGCATTTCTTCTTATCCCAGCGGTCTACCAAGGGCCCTAGCAGTGGGCCCAGAATGACTACAGGCAAAATATTAATGGCCATTAGAAATCCTAAATGAATTTTGCTAGTAGCATCATCCTGGGAAATAACCCACCAAGCCAAAGCAATAGTAAAAAATTTATCTCCTACCGCTGAAATCAGTCTAGCTAGAAACAGTTTGCGAAAATCGGGAAATTTAGTCAGGGGATGTTGAGCTAATCCTTCCATTAATTCACTACCTTTCATTTTAGATTCTTACTCTGCATTAATCCAGAGTTTGGACAACTTAATCTGCCGCTCATTTAAGGCTTCCATAATCCCCAAAGCCAGTTGCGGATGGGCGTAAATAAATTCTCGGATGATCTGCCCAGTGAATTCTAAAGCAAGGACATCATCAAACAAGGTCTCGGCAGTGACACTAGAAGGAACATTCTGGGCCAGAACATTCTCCAATCCCAAGAAATCTCCCTCTTTGTAAAGGAAAATAGTATTATCCCAACCAGCAAAATTCTTCTTGCTTATTTCTACAAAGCCGTCCAAGAGCAAATGGAAATTGCCATTGCTTTGCCCTTCAGAATCAATAAACTCTCCCAGGCCATAAACTTTCTGTCTGGCCAAGCCGGCTAATTTAAAGAGGGCTTGCTTGTCTAAGCTAGTAAAGATTGGCGCTTTACTCATCAACATCATTCGTTCAGCAAAAGCTTTTTCCAGCATACCTTTTAGCAGATGAGGTTCTAATTCTTGCCACTCAAAACCAAGGCGCTGCAGAATATTAACAGTCTCCTCTGCACAGTGGATATACTCAGTCTCCGGCAAATCCCCTTCGTCTAACAACCAGCCCATGTGGAGCATAGTATTTTCAATATGATGCTTAAATCCTATCCGGTCAAAATTCTGGTAGAGACAGTCAATAAATTCTGCGGCCGATACTGCCGCTATGTTCAGATTAAGGGATGGATGGGTTAAAGCTTGAGCTAAATCAGCAGTTTTGGGATTTACCAGATGGAAATTACGGTTTTGCAATTTCTCCCGTTCGAATAAGAGAAGAATCGCCCTAGCAGCACAATCTACATAGGTAAATTCCGCTGCAGCATACTCCTTGGCTACTACTCCCATATTGACAAAAGCGCTGAAGCGGCTGAAGAAACCATTCTCCTTAATATTATCCTGAGTCATCCCTGTAGCCAAGCTGCAAGTAAGATTTCCCACCCGATAGATAGAAGTATTGATTCCTTCCTCCCGAGCAGCAATAACTTTTTTCTCCGCCAGCCACTTGGTTTGCACATACTTATTATCTATTTGCTGCCCTAAATCACAATCTTCTTCAGTGAAGACCATCTTAGCCACTCCCGGAATAGTACCGCTTCCCACACTGGTAGTGGAGACATGGGCAAACCCTTTAATCTTGCCCTGTCTAGCAAAAGCCAACAAATTGATTACTGTTTGCACATTGTCTTCATAAAACTGCTGATAGTGGCCATAGTGGCGAACATTAGCAGCTGCGTTAACTATAGCGTCAACTTCTTCTGTCAGTTTTTGATAAATATCCTGTTCTAGCCCTAAATCTTCTGCTTTCAAGTCTCCCGGCACCACTATTATTCTTCCGGAAGCCATGATTCTCTCCGCTAATTCTCTGCCAAAATAGTAGTTAAGCTTGCCTGTCAAACGTTTTTCGGCATCATCAGTATTTTTTCCCCGAACCAGAGCATAAATCTGACAGTTATTATTCTCAAATAATTCCCGAAGTAGATGGATTCCTAAATAACCAGTAGCTCCTGCCAAAAGCACTGCCTGGTAGGATACTATGTCTCCCAGATCTAAATTAGCAATTCCAGCAACTCTTTCGGTATAAGCTTGAAGTTTTCCTTGCATTCCTAAATCCAATTCAGGTTCTACTGTATTGACTGCCTGGTTGGTCATTTCTTTAATCTTGGCTAATCTGGCTTTCAAATTGCCTTTCCTAGGAGTCGCATGTTGGACAAATTTTTCTAAGGTTTGCTGTTCAAATAAAGTATTGATATTTACTTCATAATACTGCTGCAGCTTGGTGATAAGACTGATGGCTTTTAAAGAGGTCCCCCCTAAATTGAAAAAGTTGTCACTGGACCTGATAACCTCTAAGCCCAGTACCTCCCGCCAGAATTGAGCTATTTTTTCTTCTAATTCGTTTAAAGGACGTTCTTCCCCTTCCTGAACTTGCAATTTGGGCACTGGCAGGGCCTTTTTGTCTACCTTGCCATTGGGCGTTAGAGGAATAGTCTCTATTTGGACAAAGGCTGTGGGAACCATGTAGGAAGGCAATTCCTGAGAAAGCATTCCTTTGATTTCCTCCTCAGAAAGAGTTTCCTGAGAAACATAATAGCCGCAAAGATATTGGCTGCCTGCCGAGTCTGTCAAAGCAGTAACTACAGTATCAGTTACTTGCGGATGAGTCAACAGTACCTGTTCAATCTCCCCTAGCTCAATCCGATAACCACGAATTTTCACCTGCATATCTATCCGACCCAGGTATTCCAGGTTTCCATCAGGAAGCCAGCGCACCAAATCCCCGGTCTTATAGATGAAAGCATTCTCCGGACCAGTGGCATAAGGATTAGGGATAAATTTCTCCGCTGTCAGCTCCGGTCTATAGAGATAACCTCTGGCAATCTGTATTCCGGCTAGACAAAGTTCCCCTGGTACCCCCATGGGCTGTAAGGCTCCCTGTTGGTCCAAAACATAGGCCCAGGAATTAGCTACCGGTTTCCCGATAGGAATATTGTCCAGTTCTTCCTCGACTGGATAGTAAGTAGAACAAACAGTAAACTCTGTAGGTCCATACTCATTGACTAACTGATAACTCTGGGGCTTATAACTCCGCAGCTTTTCCCCGCCAACAATGACATATTTCAGGCTACTGTTAGTACAGCTTTCCATAAAGGTTTCCGCAAACTGGGTAGGCAGACCAAGGAAGGTTACTTTCTTTTCCAGTAGATATTGATTTAACCCGGAAATGTCTAACAGTAAGTCTTCCGGAATAATCAGCACACCGCCTCCCTGAATCAGGAAAGGAAAGATTTGCTTAACTGAAGCATCAAAGCTGGGGTTAAAGTATAAGGCTGAGATATCCTCTGCTGTTGTTTGATACTGCTGGTTATGCCACATACAAAGGTTAATCAGGTTAGTATGACTAATCATAACTCCTTTAGGCTTACCTGTAGAGCCGGAGGTATAAATGATATAGGCTAAATCCGAAGGTTTGTTAACCTTTTTCAATCTTTCAGTTGGGTAGTTATATAAATCCGGATCACCTAAGTCCAGGAAAGTACCATTAAAATCAACGGCTTTCTCTTTAAACTGCTCTACCCCTAGTAATACATTAATCTTACTATCAGTAATCAGGTGTTGAATTCTTCCTTCCGGATAATCAGCAGAAATAGGCAGATAGGCTCCCCCGGCTTTCATGATGGCTAGAGCCCCGATAACAAAATCAGCTGTCCGGGGAACCATAATTCCCACTATAGTATCAGACCCAACGCCAAGACCCTGCAAACGTGCCCCTAGACTATCCGTTAATTGGTCCAGCTCCTGGTAGGTTAAGCTTCGATAGTAGTCTATTACAGCAATATTCTCAGGGGTTTTAGCTGCTTGTTCTCTAAATAGATCTAGATAAGTCTTGTCTCTAGGCACTGCTAAATAGTTATCATTAAACTTATCCAGTAAAACTTCTCGTTCTACTTTGTCTAATAAAGGAAGATCCTTCAAGGATAGATTTAGGTTCTCCGTTAGAGCAGACAGTAGAGTAAGATAATGATTCAACATCCCTTCTACAGTCCCAGAACGGAAAAGTTTAGCACAGTAGGTAATTTGAACTTCCAGAACTTCCTGGGCTTCCTGGATATTCAGCACTAAATCAAAATTAGCTCTCTTCCCTTCCTCAAGATAGGGATCAATCTTTAGCTCCCCATTTTCTTCCCGACCAATAGAAGGCAGAAAATTAAAGAGCACATCAAAAAGAGGATTTCTGGCTGGATCAGGGTGAATACCCAGTTTCTGAATTAAGGTTTCTAGAGGATAATTCTGATTTTCCTGGGCTTTGATTACCTGTTTCTTCACTTCAACTAAAAGGCCTTTTAAGGTTTTTTGATACTCCGGTCTACTCCGCAAAGGCAGAGTATTAACGAACATCCCTACAGTATTCTCTACATCAGGGTGAACCCGGCCAGCAAAAGGTATTCCTACTACTAAATCCTCTTTCCCAGTATAGCGGGCTAAGAGAGCCATATAGCCGGTTAATAAGACGGTAAACAGAGTGGTCTTATTTTCTTGAGCTAACTTGTTTAAAGCCTTTGTCAATTCTTGATC
>Ga0079099_1037809_pt1 | contig 16392 bp, 17 predicted proteins | sample ADurb_H2B_02_Slu_FD_77098 | JGI IMG/M metagenome (GOLD analysis project Ga0079099, IMG submission 77098) | Active sludge microbial communities from Illinois, USA, of municipal wastewater-treating anaerobic digesters - ADurb_H2B_02_SludgeMetaT... | ecosystem: Engineered > Bioreactor > Anaerobic >... | reverse complement strand
CTTTGTTATATTTTGCTACAAGATAATCTTTATCAGCTTTACAATTTAGCCAAAACTGAAAGGAGTTGATAAAAACTTGCTTTAATACGGACTCATATTTATTTTAAATTAATTAATTTATCTGAGAGGAGAACAAAATGAGTAATAAAGTTAGTTCTTTGAAGCAGCCTCGCGCTTTTTATATGATTTTCTTTCTAGAAATGTGGGAGCGTTTTGGCTATTATGGTTTACAAGCTGTTTTAGCATCTTTTTTTGTTAAAAGTCTTGGTATGGGAGACACTGAGTCTTTTACTATTTTTGGAGCATTTAGCGCTATGGTTTACGGATTTGTAGCCATTGGCGGTTATATCGGTGATAAAGTTCTCGGTACTCAGCGCACTATTATATTAGGTGCAGTTACCATGATGCTAGGCTATATTTTGATGGGGATAGCTAATGTTGATAAAAATCTCGTTTATATTTCTCTAGCTTTTGTAGCAGTTGGTAATGGTTTATTTAAAGCTAATCCCTCTAGTTTACTATCAAAACTCTATGAAAAAGATGATCCACGTCTTGATGGTGCCTTCACACTTTACTATATGTCAGTTAATATCGGGGCTTTCCTTTCTACTATTGCTATTCCTATTTTAGGTGGAATGCATGGTTTAAGCATTGGTTTCTATATTTGTGCTATTGGTCTAGCTGTTGCTATTGCTAGCTTCCTTTTCTTCCGTAAGTTAGTTGCTGGAGTTGATTCTCAGGCTGGTTTAGAATCATTAAACTACAAAAAACTAGGAATTGTTCTGATTGGAGAAATCTTCATTATCGCTTTAGCAACTTATATGCTGAAAAATCTTACAGTTGCCCATATTTTGCTTATGGTTGTAGCAGCTAGTGTTTTTGGTGTTTTCTTTAAAGAAATGCTTAAAAGCTCTGGTAGTGAGAGAAATAAAATGATTGCCGCTTTTATTTTGATGCTACAAGCTGTAATATTTTTCACTCTTTATCAACAAATGCCTACTTCTTTAAACTTTTTTGCTATAAAAAATGTTGAGCACTCTATTTTAGGAATATCTGTTCCTAATCCAGAAACTTTCCAAGCTCTGAATCCTTTTTGGATAGCTGTTGTTAGTCCAATTTTTGCTTATCTATATGGTCATTTTGGTAAGCAGGGCAAAGACTTATCCATGCCAGCTAAATTTGCCTTAGGCATGATTTTATGTGCTATTGCTTTCTTAATCCTTCCTTTAGGTGCTATGTTTGCTAATAGTGAAGGTATTGTTTCTGTTTGGTGGCTCGTTGCCACATATTTTTTCCAAAGTGTTGGCGAACTCTTAATTAGTGGTCTTGGTTTATCCATGGTTGCTAAACTTGTACCACAAAGAATGGTTGGTTTTATCATGGGAGCCTGGTTCCTAACTACAGCAGCTTCTGGTGTTATTGGTGGTTGGGTTGCTTCTCTCACAGCTGCTCCTGAAGGAGTAACAGATCCTTTACAAACTTTAGCTATTTATTCTAAAGTATTCATGCAAATTGGGATAGCTACAACAGTTATCTCTCTTCTGATGATTTTTACAATTCCTCTTTTAAGACGTCTAATTGAAAGTGAAGAGAAGAAAAAATAAGCAAGAATATTTTAAAACCCGTCAATTCTGACGGGTTTTTTCTTATAAGCTATTGTTTTCTTTTACCGAGAATACTGACGAGAAAAAAATCTTTTATATTTTTTTTGATAATCTTTTTTGTTCCCTACTATTTCTTTTATTTTTTCTACTAAAATATCAATTTCCTGAAAATTATTATATAAGCCTAAACTCATACGCACCATGCCAGGAAAAGGAGCTTGATGATTCTGACGATAATATTCTAAGTCTGCATCTGTTAACTGTAGCAATTTTTCTGCATAAGGATGAGCACAAAACAAACCATTTCTTACAGCAATGCCAGATTCTAAAGAGAGAATTTGCGCTACCAAACTATGATGTATGCCCTCTATATTAAAAGGGATAATACTTAATTTTTTCTCTTTTTCTTTGGCGTAAGTATATAAACAAACTTCAGGAATACTTCTTATTTTTTTGAGGGCATAATTAACCAAACATTCTTCATGTAGATAAATATTATCCATACCAATAGACTGCAATATTTTTATTGCTTGCACTAAAGCAGATACTCCTATCACATTAGGAGTACCTGCCTCTTCCTTAGCAGGTGCCTCATCCCACTCAATAAATTTATGTGATACCAATCTGACAGTACCACCACCTTGATAAACAGGCTTAGTCTCAGCAAAAGTTTCCTTAGGAGCAATCAAAATTCCTATGCCAAAAGGAGCATACATCTTATGAGCTGAAAAAGCCAAGTAGTCTATATGGCCAAGTGAATTGTGTGATTTCATATCTAAAGCAGCATGTGGAACAAGTTGAGCAGCATCTACCAATATTTTAGCACCATACTGATGTGCTAATTTAGCTATGCGATGAATAGGATTAAGATAACCTGTTACATTAGAAGCGCCAGTAACAGTTACCAGTTTGATTTTCCCTCCATATTTCTTTAATTTTCTTTCCATATCATCCAAGCAAAGTTTCCCTTCAGCATTAGTTGCTGTATAGAGTACTTTAAATTTATTTCGCCAAGGCAAATCATTAGAAAGATGTTCCATCTCAGTTGTTAAAATTATTTGCTCACTATCTTTTTGATACAGAATATAAGCCAACATATTTAAAGATTCTGTAGTATTCTTAGTGTAAATGACCAAATCTTTCTCCAAATCTGCATTAACAAACTTACCTATAACTTCTCTTCCTTTTTCATAAATATCAGAAGATAAAACTGACTTATAGCCTTTTCCCCGATGAACAGAAGAATACCAAGGAGCAAAATCCATAATTTCTTGTAAAACAGAAAAAAAGGGAGGAGTTGTAGCTGCATTATCAAAATTAATAGCAGTAACTTTTTTTCCATCAGCCAAAGGAATTTTTGTCTCTACCCCAACAACTAAGCTGCGTAAGTAGAGAGTAAAATCTTTCTTCTTCATTTGAAATTCCCCCTGCATTAGTCTTTAAACTAGTATATTTTTCTAACTATAAAATGGTTAACAAACTTTACTAATATAAAAAGCACCAAATCCTTAAGGATGGTGCTTTAAAAATATATTAATTTTTATAAAATTTTAGATAGAAAAGCTTTTGTTCTTTCATTACTAGGATGGCTAAATATTTCTTCTGGAATTCCTTGCTCAATTATATATCCATCATCCATGAAAATTATCCTATCTGCTACTTCCCTAGCAAAACCCATTTCATGAGTCACAATAGCCATAGTCATACCCTCATTGGCCAAATCTTTCATAACCTGTAAAACCTCTCCTACCATTTCAGGATCTAAAGCAGATGTAGGTTCGTCAAACAGCATTACATGTGGTTCCATTGCCAAAGCTCTAGCAATAGCTACTCTTTGTTTTTGTCCACCTGATAAATTGTCTGGATAAACATGTGCTTTATCACTCAAACCAACTTTCCCCAATAAATTTAAAGCTAACTCATCGGCTTCTCTTTTCGATGTCTTTTTTAAATTAATCGGTCCTAAGGTTATGTTTTCCAAAACAGTCATATGAGGAAAAAGATTAAAATGTTGAAAAACCATACCTACTTTTCTTCTTAAAGCATTAATATCCACTTTTTTATCTAAAAGATTATCACCTTCAATATATATTTCTCCGTTAGTAGGTTCTTCCAACAAATTAAGACATCGTAAAAAAGTGCTTTTACCAGAACCTGAAGGACCTATGATACAAACAACTTCTTTAGGCTTAATTGTTAGTTCTATTCCCTTTAAAACCTCTAATTTATCAAATGCTTTTTTTAAATTTTTAACAACAATCATCCTCTAGTTTGCCTCCTCTCCAGATAAGTTGATAGAAAAGTCAAAAGAGATATCAAAATAAGATAAAAAATAGCTACTGCACTAAGTATTTCAAAAGCTCTAAAATTACTAGCATAAATAGATTGTCCTTGCATAGTCAATTCAGCAATACCAATAACAGAAAGTAAAGAGGTATCTTTTATACTAACTATGAATTGATTGACAAAAGCAGGAATCATCGTTTTAATAGCTTGAGGTAGAATAATCAATCTCATAGTTTGATTATAGTTAAATCCTAAAGATCGCCCTGCTTCCATTTGTCCTTTATCAACTGATTCTATACCTGCTCGAAAGATTTCTACTAAATAAGCACCTGCATTTATGCTGATAGCAAGAACACCAGCAAAAAAGGGTGTTAATTTAAAGCCACAAACTGAGGGCAGAGCAAAATAGATAAATAAAATTTGCACTAAAAGAGGTGTTCCTCTTATTAAGTAGACATATAAAGCAGCAATTAAGCTTAAAATCTTATTTTTTGATATACGGAATAAACCCATAAAAAGTCCTATAAAAAGGGCAAGGATAAGTGCTAATGCTGCAATACGAATAGTTTCCACTAAACCACTTGTCAGCACAGGCAGTGCCTCCCTAATAATTGACCATGTTTCCAAGTTTTAACCCCCTCTCAAATAATAAGGGTGCAGTTAAACTGCACCCAGCAAGACCCTTGTGAATATTACTTAGTTGCAAAGTATTTGTCCATTAATTTTTGATATTCACCGTTTTCTTTTAAAACTTTTAAGCCATTGTTAAATTTATCAAGCAATTCTTTATTTCCTTTGACAACAGCAATTCCGTAATCTTCCCCTGTTAATTTGTCTCCTATAATGCAAAGTTTAGATTTATCTCCATCAACTTTCACTTTATAAGCAGCACTAGAGAAATCATTAATAGTTGCATCAGAATTTCCTGCTTCTACATCAAGATAAAGAGCTGTATCATCTTGTAGAACTTTAACTTTAGCACCATATTTTTCTGCTAATTCTCTAGCCTTAGCTAAACCTGTAGTTCCTTGTTTAGCTACTATTGTTTTCCCTTTTAAGTCTTCTATTTTTTTCACTGTACCATCTTTATTGACGATCAAAGAAAGTCCAGATTTCATATAAGGATCTGCAAAATCAACCACTTCTTTACGGTCATCACGAATAGTGATAGCAGCAACAGCAGCATCAACTTGTTTAGCTTGCAAAGCAGGAATAATTCCATCAAACTTCATTTCTTTCCATTCAACTTGAAGATTCTCTTGCTTAGCAATAGCTTCGATTAAATCAATATCAAACCCTACTAATTTTCCATTTTGTTTGAATTCCATTGGTGGGTAATCATTAATAACAGCAACAACTATTTTGTCTTTTCCACCAGCATTAGTGGAACTTGCCTCTTTTTGTTCTGTACTTGTACAACCAGACAAAACAAAAGCAAAAATTAAAGCAAAGGTAATGAGTCCAAAAATTTTTTTCATTCTAAAGCCTCCATTTTTTTATTTTTTATTTGCAAAGCAACAAGATAGTTGCCAAAGCTCAATTGGGCCATTGAAAATATTCTATAAAATAAACCTTAATTATTTTTCCTTTGTACTGTCTATATTACTTGAAATAGCCTTTTTCGTCAATGTATTTTTTAAAATTATCAATAGATAAAATTTTCCTATCTTTTTTGGTCCTATCGTAAATTATGCCATCACTAGGAATTGCTATAAGATAGACTTTTCGCTTTATCTTGTCAAGTGAAAGATATTGTGCATCAAACCACATATCCTGGAATCTCCAGGCATTAAAGGAAGAAATACCTTCAGGATTATTCTCACCAGACCAATGAGTAGCAGAATCAGCAAAAAAAATCGTATCAACATTTTTGCTAAATCGTTTACTTTCAGCATAATAACCAGTTACTACAACCCAATGACCTCCCCAATCAATCCATTCTACAAGAACAGGTATTCCTTTTTGTAAATTTTTTTTAATCAGTTCCAAAGAACCATTTTCCCCACCTGTTACCTGAAAACCATTATTTTGCAACCATTTCATCATCTGCTCTAGATTAGTACCAGGATGAGAAGAATTCATACTTCCAGTTCCCATCTCATCAGCAATTCTCATTTCTGTAGCATGATTCATTTGAGAAGTATCTAATATCTTATACCAATGCAGTAAAGACATAATAGCAGCTGGTCCACAAGTATAGTCAGTAGTCTGCTGATAGCCCTTCACTCCTAGAGAAATGAAATGAGAATTCTTTTTTAATTGATAATAGTTAGCACAACAAACAGAAGTTTTAGGAGAAATATTAATTGCTACTAATAAGCTTACTAGACAGCTTATTAGTACCCAGCTTAACAATCCTTTTCTTTTGTCCAAACAATTCTCCTCCTTCCATCTAATCAATTATATTTTTTTGCTAATGATTTTAGTGCTAATTTTTTCTTACAACACAGTTGTTTGAATTATAAGAATATTTATGCAAATTTTAATAATAGAACTTCAAGAAAAAGCCTTGCAGATATTTTAACCATATGATAAATTGTATATTGTATACATAAGAAATTATTGTCTGTTTGTGAAGGAGGTAAGAATAATGAGTTTAATTTTATGTGCTAAAATTTTCATGATTGTAGCTGCTTCAGCAGCTATCTATTATGCAATAGAAGGAATAGCCGAATTATCCAACAAAATTCTCTTTAAAGATCTTTAATCATTGTTAGGCTCTTACTCCAATCATTGTCAGGCTCTTAGAAATAAATATCTAAATAAATATCTTTTTAAAAAAATTACCCTGCAAAACAAAATTCTGCAGGGTAATTTTTTCTTACTTAAAGAACTAGATTTTAATATCAATTATCGCTGATACACCTACCCCTTTAACACGAGAAACATCTGTTGGATTAGTGCTATCAACAGGCACTAGTGCTTTAACTCTAAAATTTTTGCCATTGAAATTACTCTCAATCTGCATCACAGCTTTAGTCTTTTTTACCAAGCTTTCCTGACCAATTACTTGAGCAGCCCCTATGTATCCACCACCACCTAATGATAAAATAGGCACAACCTTAGTTGAATATTTTGTTCCAACACCACTTTTATCAGTTAGATTATTGATAAAGTTATTAAGAGGAGTAGAAAATTTGCTAACCAGAACAGGGATTCCTCCTACTTTCAAAATATCGTTAATTTCCAATGCTTGAGTAGCTGAAACTGGTGCCAAACAAAACAAAGACAAAATTAGCAAACCAATAATTAGACGCTTTTTCATTTTGCAGCTCCTTTCTTTAGTCGATTTTTGTTGAATTTTGTACTATAAATATATTGTACTATAAATACTAGTTACTCTTCAACTCTTTTTCAAGAAGATAAAAGCTAATCCAGTTAATAAAATAGCACTACTGAAGAATATTCCTAACAAGATAAGATTAGCTGTATTAGTTGAGCCCCATAAATTATAGAAAATATTTTCTTTTTTCTCCACTTGACCACCTTTACTAAAATAAGCAGTTTGCAAATAACCATATTCATCACTTAGAACAACATCACCTTGTAGTTTAGCAACATATTCAGACTTACTGAGAAATATTTGCGCTAAAGATAAGCTTTCTGCGTTGGTAGAAGTAAAAAGAAGAATGCTCTTCTCCTTATCCCAAGGAGATTTTATCAACTGCATAGCAGATGAGTTTTTACTATACTCACTTAAAAGAGTCATTTTTTCATTAGATAAAAATTTCTTATAAGAAGGAGAAAATTTCACAAAAAGAAATTCATTTAATTTCTTAATAATCTTATTGCGGTCTGGTGTACCTATCACAATCAGATTATGATCTTTTTTTAATAAATTTTTACTTTGTACAACTTGCAAATCAGCTAAAGAAATAACATTATGACCTAAAAAAGCAATAAGATTACCTGCAATAGTCAATTCTTCTGAAGTAGGATTGTCCGACAAAACAAAAAATAAATCATTAAAAAATTTTTTTTCTACAAAAGGACTAGGGTAATATTCTAAATACTTTTGCTCTCTTGCTTGGATAGGAAATGTAAAATAAGATGAATTATCAATAAAAGCCCAAATATTGCTATCATCTTTTAATTGACAATCTATTTTTTTGGGTTCTAAATAAAAAACTAATTTCACTTCATAATAAGAATTATCTTTAAATTCATCAGGTATTTGGATAATTAAAGAATCATTATCAGCATTTTCTCTAGTCAGGTTCTGGCTTTTTAAGGGAATTCCATTTAGATAAGCTGTTACAGATGATTTACTAAAATTAATTGCTTTAGAATAACGAATTTTTATTTTAACATTAGCATATCCTTTTATTTTTTGATCTTTAGGAATCCTTATACCATAAACTGCCTGTTGAGTAAATATTCCATTTAACTGTAGATTATCATAACCTAAATCACTAAAAGTGATTTGTTTTTTATTTTTTTGTAATTCTCTTTTTTCCCAATAATTATCGACAAGTTGAAAATTATTTCTTATTTGCTTAACTAAGGAATCATCTGCTAAAGTTTTAATGCAAGATAATAATTTTTTTTCATCTTGAGCTGTAATAATCAACATCTTTTTTCCCTGCCCATAAGGTGATTCAATTTGTTTTATTATTCCGCTACTGCCTAATCTCTTTAACTCTTCTTGAGAAAAAAAATGTAATATTTCTTGCGGAAGATGCTTAAGAAAACCAATAAAAACTAGATTTTTTTCTTTATCTTTGTTTGTTAAATCATTCCATTTATGCACTGGAATTTCTAAATCTTTTAGTTGTGCTTTACGACCAAAATCAGCAGCTAAAAGCATTGCCGCCGTAATTTCTTTATCTGTGGGATTGTTAGGAAGCAATAAACAAGCTGTAAAAGACTGATTAAGTGGCTTTTGCAGGTAAGGATAAGGATATTCCTTCAAGAAGGTAAATTCCTCATCATATTCTAAATGAAGATAAGAACTTGATAATAAGTGAAGCCAAGTAGCCTCATTTAAATCAACTAAAGAACATTCACTATCCCATATTCTATGGTATAATTTTATCTTTAGAAGATTAAAACCTGGTAACAATTTATCAGGTGGTAACCATATTTTCACTTGATTATCCGCTGTTTTTAAATCATGCAAAGGAATACTTTTTATTGGCTTATCATTAAGATAAAAAGTCATAGTCGAATATTTATATTGCTTAATATCGCTTTGATTAAAATGAAGTTCTAAAAATGAATTAGCACTAGCTAACCAATGCTCATCAAGATAAAAAGGTAGAGTATAGCTACCAAAAATTCCTTTAATAGTAGCATCAGTAAAAAATCTATAATTATTAACCTGACTTTGTGCAGATGTGAGAGGAGAATAAGAAAATAAAAATAGAAAAAGTAAAAGAAGGGTGAAAAAATTTTTTCTCCACATAAATAAACTCCTTTAAAATCTTTCTGTTTTATACCAAATATTTTTTCCCCCTAGAAGTTTATCTTTGAAAAATGACAAAATACCACTAAGACTAACTAAAATCCATAATTGACAATAAGTAAAATACATTAAAGCTATTATTAAGGTATTTTCTCGATTAAATTCACCTTTTTCCATAGTCAAAGCTATATTGATTTCTAGCATAAACATCAAATAAGCTAATAACCAGATTATAAAAAAATTGCCTGGCAAAGATATTTTTATTTTGGTAAAAAATCCAATAAGAAAAACAAAATCAGAGCATAAAGTAGCCAAAAGAAAGAAAAAATAGATAGCTAGAAAATAGTAAACATCAAGCATTATTTTTTTCCTTTTAAAATAGCGCGGACTAAAAGAATATTTAAAAATAACATAACTATTTCCTTTAACCCATCGTGCTCTCTGTTTAATCCAAGTTTTTAAATTTTCTGGTTCTTGCTCCCAAGTAACTGCTAAAGGCATAAAACAAATTTTATAACCCATCTCATAAATTCTAATACTGATTTCCGTATCTTCTGCTAAAGCTTTAGTATCCCAGCCATTAATAGCTTCTAAAATATCTTTTCGCACAATAAAGTTAGTTCCAGGAATAGTGCATAAATTAAAAAGCATCCATCTACCGCCTTGAGCCATCCATTGAAAGCTCAAACCTTCAATATTAATAAACTTAGTTAAAAGATTTTTCTTTTTATTTCTAGTTCTAAATTTACCAATTACTGCTCCATATTTATCACAGCTCAAAATTGTCTGCACTAAATATCTTAAAGCCATAGGCTCTGGAGTATTATCAGCATCATAAACTGCAATTAACTCTCCTTTGGCCTTTTGATAACCTAAATTCAAAGCACTAGCTTTACCATTTCCCCCATTACTTTGATCAGTAGTTATTATTTTAATTTTTTTTGCAGAGAATTCTTGCTTAACCTTTTCCAAAATAACCCCTGTCTTATCCTCTGAATTATCATTAATTACAATAATTTCTATTTTATCATCAGGATAATCCAGTCTCAAAAGAGCACGAATTGTTTTTTCAATAACTTTTTCCTCATTATGAGCAGGAACTAAAATAGAAACCAGAGGAAAATAATCCATTTCTTTATTATAATCCAATTTTATTTGAGATATTTTATTAAAATAAAGATAGCCGAAAAATGTTAGCAAAGCATTGTACAAAAGTAAAAACCAAATAGAAAAAATAGAAAATAAAAAAAGATAATCTATCCATTGTAAAGAACCCATTTTAATTAACCTTAAGAAAAATATTTTTTTTATTTTTAAATCGTGTTCTTGTTAAAATAACTAAAAAAGCTAGACAAATCAAAGCAACAAAAACAATAAATAAATTCATACTGCTTATCCATAAAATATGCATTAATGACTTATCTTGTAATTTTTCTTCACTAATCTTGACTGCTTGCGTATATGATGAAGAATTATAATTCTCTAAAACATCCTTTAATAAGTCATTCAAAAGAGATGCTAAAGCAGTATTTGCTTTGTAACCAGATATATAATAAAAATTATCCCAATTTAAGGCATAAGGCCAATAATTTTTTCCATCAGTGATTTTACCGTATATCTTAGCTTGCTCAGTTTGCAAAAGAGAAAACTGATAAGGAAAATCTAAGTTAAATATCTGATTTTGATAGAAGATTTTAGTTGCTTGTGTATTATCTCCATTATAAGTTAAAAAAGTAACAGGAAAAGCAGCTAAATATTCATCAATTCCTTTACCTATATAAATAGTTTTCTTTTTTTTTGCACCTAAATCTTGTAAAAGAGCAGTGGAAGAAGTATTTCCCTGCAAACCAAGATAAACAAGACAATCATAATTATCACTTAATCCATGATAATAATAATCTTCTTTAATTGTAATCACAGAATTTGAAAAATTGCTCAGTAATTTTTTCAAACTGGCAACTTGGTTAATTTGTTCACCATAATAATTAACTCTATCATAAACTAAGAGAATATTCATTTTTTCTGCACAATATGCTCTAGGGATTAAGAAAAACAAAAACAAAAACACAATTATAAAGCTAACTATTTTTTTATACATCATATTCCAATTCCTTTTCTACTAAAATTTTCAATTGGAAAGGATTAACACATTCTTCTTGATTATATTTTTTAACTGCAATTTTAAAATTAAAACTCAAGCTTTTATTCTTAGTTTTAATATTAATACTAAGCTCTTCTAGCTTGTTTTTTAATCGGTTCTTAACTAATTCTGCTCCAGGCAAATCAGTAAAAGGTAATATTATAGCAAAACTATCTTCATCTAAACGATATTTTTTATCTTCAACTCTCATTATTTCTCTAATTTGTTTGGCTAACGCTTCTAAAACATTAGCAACTTCTTCTTTCTTATATAATAACTTTAATTCATTAAAATATTGAATTTGAATCAGCATAATACTTAAAGGATAAGCATGTCTATCAGCTTTGGCCATTTCCTCATTCAGGTTTAAATAAAATTCATTTTTAGTATTCAAATTAGTAACAGGATCCACATGAGCAAATTGAGCAAATTCTTCTGCTATTTTTTCCCTTTCTTTTTGTATTTCTTGCCACGCTTCCCCTAACTTACCTGCTGTAAAAGAAAAAAAAGGAAAGACTAAAAACCAAATATAATTTTCTCTTACAGCCAATACTGTTTGATTTTCTTGTATCACTTGATAAAGAACATAAGAACCATAAATAAATACTGATGCTATACTTAAAAGAAAGGAAATAGTTATATTGGTGTAAAAAGAAATAACAACAAGAAAAATAGAACTACTGAAAAGAAGATAGCTTAGTAATTCAATATTTTTGCCAGTTAAAAACAAAATAGTTATAACAAAAAAAATCTCTAAAATGAAAATGAGAAAGAGTAAGTCCATTTTTTTACTCTGCAAAACCGATTTTTTCTCCTTTCTGTAAGGCAAGCAAGGCTTGGAGATTATCAAATGAGTACACTTCCAGTTCCCCAGCTAAGCCGAAAGCTCCATAGATAGGTGAATAAATATCTCGCACCTGTCTTTTTACCATTAGTTTAAGCATTTTCTCATATAATAATCTATCATTTTCTTCAATAGCCAATAAAGCTGCTAAAGCATAGATTGCTGTTGATTCTACTTTATTAGTTGCTTGAAAGGTTTTTATATTGTATTGAGAATAAATAGCACCATCAGTAGTTAAATTTTTCTCTAGCCAATGGAGAAAATCTCTGCTTTTTTCTCCATCTTCTGCTTTATTTAAAGCTATTATTAACGAAGGTAATACTTCTATATTTTCTTCTTGTACAAAATCTTTCTTAGTCAGAAAATATGTTTTCCTATAGAGAGGAAAATCTGAAGAAATGGAAGCAAGAGATAAGATTTTCTTACTTTTATTTTTTATTACCTTCCATTCACTGTCATAGTGACTTAAGAGAGTAAATGCAGCTAAATCCAAGTAAGCTGTTGTAATATTTGTTGCTTTTCTTTGCGAATCATAAAAATCTACTAAAATTCCCTCTTGACTAGAATATTTTTTTAAAGCTTGCCCTAATTCTAACGCAGTATTTTTATACCTACTATCACCCCATTTTGCATAAGCTTTCAGCAAAACCTTTATGATACGCAACTGATCTACTGTTGCCGAAACAGAACTTAGTTTGTTATCCACAATTCTCCAGCCTATGAGCTTATTAGGCAAAAGCATTTTTTTAATAAGATAGTTAAAATGTATATCAAAAGCTTTTTTGTTATTATTATTCAGGTAATAGATTAAAATAAGTCCTTCTGACTCTGCTAAAATAGCGTGTCCCCTTGTTTCCACCCCTTCACAATTTAAATTTAAATAATTAGTATAGATAGCTTGTTCAGGAGAACTCATTTTGGCAGTTAAAAAATCCAAGCACAATTTTTCTTTTGTTGGCTGAGCATAATCCTGATGAAATTTATTTACTTGTAAGAATTGTAAATAAATAAAAATACCTAACAAGAGCAAGAAAATTAGTAAGAGGCAACTTGCCCATTTATTTTTTGAGGACAACTCTTTTTTCTCCTTTACTCATTCTTGAAATATCTTTTTATAAACTTTTATAGGTTATTATATAATAATTTCTTCTCTTCTCCTAGTATTATTCTCTTTGTAAAGTCTTGCTATTATGTTATTTTCTGTCTTAATTGCCTCAAGATTATACATAAATATTTTTAAAATAAATGAACTTTTTCTTTTTTTTATTGTCTATTATTTATGGGAAGATTATTAAGAAATATCAATAAAAGCAGGTGAAAAACCTTGACTGAAAAGATAGATTATTTAATTTATAGAGCACGAGATGGTGATAAAAAAGCTTTTAGCCAACTGGTAAGTCTGTACCAGAATCGCATTTTTACTGTTGTTTATGGAATTATAGGCAACCAAGAGGAAGCAGAAGATGTTACACAAGAAATTTTTCTTAAAGCCTATAGTGCTCTTAGTAGTTTAAAAAACGAAAAAGCTTTTTATCATTGGTTATTAAGAATTGCTACTAATATCAGTATCAATTATAAAAAACGTCTCAATGAGAAAATAACTTTGCCTTTCCATTTTATTGAAGAAATAGTTGATAAAAGAGAAACTCCAGAAGAATATCTTGAACGACAAGAAACTGCAAAACAAATAACCCAAGCCTTAACCGAACTCTCTGAAGAACATCGAGCCGTGCTAACATTGCGAGAAATACAAGAATTATCCTATGAAGGAATAGCTAATATACTTAGGATACCTATAGGAACTGTCAAATCCCGGTTAAATCATGCTAGAGATAAATTGCGCCAAGCTATTAAAAAAGATAAGGAGTGAGAAAATGGAGTGTGAAAAATGTCAAATCCTCTTGTACGATTATATTGATGACTTGTTAGATATCAATAGCCATGAGAAAATAGAAAAACATTTAAAAGAATGCCCACAATGTCAGGAAGAATGGCAAGCTTGTTTAAAAGCTTTATCATTTTATAAAAAGCAAATGTATTCTCTAGCTTTAAATGAGGATTTTACTAGGCAAGTAATATCTAGTCTTAATGAAAAAAGAAAAAATATAGCTTTAATTGTACCTTTGTTTATAACTGGATTTTTTTTATCTTTAGTCACACTAGGCTTATTAGTAATATTACCGATAATCTATCCTCTTTTATTGCTGATCTTTGGTTTTTTAGTAGAATTGTTCCCAGTTCCCTTAACTATTCTGATGGCTTTTCCTTTAGCCAAAATGACAGCTGCTCTTTTGTTGTCTCTAACACTAATATTAGTAACTAGCATTATGAAAAAAGTAATTCTTTATTAGGAGGATTTATCTAAAAATGAAAATAAAAGAATCTCTAAAAATTATTTTTTTTACTATTTTGTTGAGCTGTTTTTTTACTGCTACAGCTTGGGCTAATACTAACTATCATAAGCATATGGTAGCATTTACCGATACTGATATCCCACTCCATGCTGTTGCTAAACATGTAGTGGTGATTGGTGGCAATGTGCATATTGCTGGAACGGTTACTGATGAAGTAGTTGTTTTAGATGGCGATGTTACTCTAAAAAATACTGCTAGAATAACCGATAGAGTGGTAGTTATAGGTGGTAATGTCTTGACTGAAGATGGAGCCAAAATAGGAAAAGGTATTTTTCGTTTAGGAGGACATCTGAATAGAACTAATGGTTTAGCTACAGCAATTTTTTTACTTGCTCTTCTTTGGTTTGCTAAGCTTGCTATTAGCTTAATCCTTATTCTAATACCTACTATTTTAGCTTGGGGTTGGGGTCGACAAGCAGAAGAACTGAGCGAAATTATTGATCATGGAATAATCAAAACAATAGTAGCTGGTATGTTAGGTTATATGGCTATTTTACTGGTAGATGCACTTCTGATAATCAGTGTTATAGGAATTCCAGTAGCATTAATAGGTAGTATCTTAGTGCTTTTGGCTACTGCTTTAGGCTTTAGTGGTCTTTGTTTATCAGTTAGCCGTTGTATTTCCTTCAATCGTCCAGATAGTAATAGTATTTTTGTTAGTACCTTATATGGCTCTGTCTTGCTTGTTTTAACAATAAACATGCCTTTAGTCGGTTTTCTTGTTTTACTTTTAAGTGGAGCAGTTTCTTTCGGCGGAGTAATTATGAAGATATTTAATCAACATTATGGAAAAAATTAAATAAAGGAGCTATTTATTTATGCAACAACTTATTGTTAACGCTGATGATTATGGTTTAGATGAAAATATTAATCAAGGAATAATTAAATGTTTTTCTGATGGTATTGTTACTAGTACCACAGTTTTAGCTAATGGAGATGCCTTTGAGTCTGGCTTGTGTGATTTAAAAAATAATCCTAACTTGGGAGTAGGAGTTCATCTTACTTTAGTTAATGGTTCTCCCCTCAGTCCCTTACAAGATATAGCTAGCTTAGTCACAGAAAAAGGAGAATTTTTAGCTGATTACAACCAATTTTTTCTGCGCTTTTGCAAAGGTCAAATAGAGTTAGCAGAAGTAAAAAAAGAATGGTCTACACAAATTGAGCTAGTCAAAAAACAAGGTTTAGATATTACACATCTAGATAGTCATCAACATTTGCATATTTTCCCTCAGATAGTAGATATAGTTATAGAATTGGCTCAAGAATTTGGAATTAATAAAATTCGTTTACCAGGAGAAAAAATGTTTTTTCTAGGGGGAGGTTTTCCTTCTGGAAAACGTCTTCTTGCACGCAATCTACTTTCCCTCGTAACTAGCTTTTCTAAGACAAAACTAGCTAAAAAAAATATAATCAGTCCTAAACATTTTTATGGTATGCTTTGGGGCGGTAATTTACAAGAAGATAAGCTAAAAAACATTCTAGAAAATTTACCTTCTGGAGTTTCAGAAATAATGAGCCATCCTGGTTTAAAAAATAATACTTTAGAAAAAAGATTTTTATGGGGTTATCACTGGGAGGATGAAGTGAAAGCACTTACTTCCCCTACAATAAAAGAATTAATAGAAAAAAGAAAAATCCAACTAATAAGCTATAGGGAGTTAGTGAATGAATAAAATAACTTTAAAAATTTTCTTTTTTTT
>Ga0079099_1009437_pt1 | contig 16513 bp, 13 predicted proteins | sample ADurb_H2B_02_Slu_FD_77098 | JGI IMG/M metagenome (GOLD analysis project Ga0079099, IMG submission 77098) | Active sludge microbial communities from Illinois, USA, of municipal wastewater-treating anaerobic digesters - ADurb_H2B_02_SludgeMetaT... | ecosystem: Engineered > Bioreactor > Anaerobic >... | reverse complement strand
AGCTTTTATAGAGACATCATCATAGAAGATTTCTTTGCTTTTGTGCATTCTCTTTGTTTTATTTATGAATTTCTATATCCTTATTTGCCAGAAGAAAAAAAGAAAGAAAAGATAGTTATTGGTGTTTTAGCTCCTGCAAAATTAGATAGGGGAAAAAATTTAATCAAGCTTTTCTGGCTATATGAAGGTTATCAGGTCATAGATATTGGTAAAGAACTAGAATTTGACCAATTAGTTGATGCAGCTATAAAATATGAAACAGATATTTTAGCTGTTTCCTGCATGCTGGGAAGCACTAAAGAAAATCTGAGTTGTTTAATAAATTTACTAGCTCAACAGGAAAAAAGAATACCGCTTATTATCGGTGGCTTAACTGCAAATGCTGTGTTAGCCTATCAGCTTGCTGAACAGCATGCTTGGCCTGTTTACTATGGTCAAGATGTTAACAGTGCTGGATTAGTTTTGCAGCAAGCTCTTAATGGTCATGTCCTAGAAAAACCTCTTTTTAAAAATCCTTCATGTTTTCAAGATAGATTGTTAATAGCAAAACTAGCTGAACAGTTAGGCTTTGAATTATATAAATTAGAGCTAAAGGATATTGCTATTGACCAGTATTCTCGGTTAGGGTGTCTTTATTGTTCAGGAGAGAAGAAAAGAATTTGTCCTTTAGAAACAGGTGAAGAGAAACAAAAAGAGTTAGAAGAAAGCAAACATTTTGTGCAAAATTTTTCTTTTGCTTTACTTCTTACTTATCCCCTTTTTGATGATGAAAAAGGGGAACTGTGTAAGCAAGTATGGCTTAAATATTTAAGCTTGGAAAAAGAATTAAAGCAATATTACAGCAAGGTTTGGGGATTTAAGTTTCCCTTTAGTTATCCTTTGTATTGCAGGCCTTTGCATGAACAGTATAATATCAATATGCTTCCTACTTTACAGGGGCTTTTTGGAGAAAATTATGGAGGGAAAATTTATGCATTGGTGCTGTTAAAATATTAAAAAATTTTAGGAGGAATGAGAAAATGAATTTTTGTCATTTGAATCTCAAAAAAAAGTTCTTATGTGCGTTTGCTCTTTTACTGACTATTTTTTTGGTTTCCTTTGCTTATAACTATGCCAGATTAATATCTTTACACGATATCAGTGATTTACAAGCCAAAAAAATAGATGATCAATTCCTTGCTTTTCAATTGCAAAATTCTTTGGGTATTCTTTATAGCCATCAAGCAGATGTAATTATTAATGGAAATGATGAGGCTATTGCTGAATACAAGCAAAAGGCAGAAGAATTACAAATTATGCTTAATAAATTGGTAGCATCAGCCCAAACAGAGGAAGAAAAAAGATTAGGGATAGAGCTTAAAGAAAAGTGTGAAGAATTTTTAGCGACTTTTCCTCAAATAGTTGCTGTTTATGAAAAACGATCTCAGTTTTCAGCTGAGCAATTAAGCAGTGTTTATAGAAAACTTGATGATTTGACAGATAAAAATAAAAACTCAGCTTATCAGCTGCTTGCTCAGATTATCAATTCTTGTAATCAAGAAGCTAAGCAAGCAGAAGAAAAAATGGACAAGAATATGCATGCTGTGATTTCTTGTTCTGTAATTATTGCTGTTAGCACTCTTGTTTTAGGTGTTTTACTGGCTTTGTGTCTGGCTAGATTGATTACTAAGCCAGTAACAGAGCTTTTAACTGTTGTCAATGCTATGGCTGAAGGTGATCTAAGAGGGGAAGTGAAATTAAAGAGCAAAGATGAAATAGGATTATTAGGTGAAAAATTCAATGTGATGGCAGGGCATGTTAGAGAAATGGTCAGAGAAATTTTAGAAAAAGCAGATGCTGTAGCTAATTTAACAGAAGAGGTTAATGTTAGTGTGGAGGAGATTGCTGCTGCTGCTAATGAAACAGCTGCTACTATGGAGCAAATTTCAGGTGGAGTTGGAGAAAATACTGCACATATTCAAGGTATTTTTCAAGAAGTACAAGCTGCTAATTCTTCTGCTAAAGAAGGCGGGGATTCCATGAATAGAGTTAAGCAGCAAATGGAAATGATTAGACAAGCTAATCAGGAAGTAGTGCAAGTGGTTAACAGTATGAAAGATAAATCACAGCAAGTTAATAAAATTGTTTTGCTGATTACTGATGTGGCGAGTCAGACTAATCTCTTAGCTTTAAATGCGGCTATTGAAGCGGCAAGAGCAGGAGAAGCAGGTAAGGGTTTCGCTGTGGTCGCAGAAGAAGTGCGCAAATTGGCAGAGCAATCTGGTAAAGCTACTCAGGATATTTATCAGTTGGTTAGTGATATTCAGGGGGAAGCGGAAAAAGCTGTGATAAGTGTGATAGAAAGCAGCAAAGTAGTTGAGCAAGGAACTATTGTTGTACGAGATGGAGAGAGTAATTTTGAAGCAATCATTGAGAAGGTAGAGGTATTGAATAAAGAAATTCAGGAAATAGCTGCTTCTACACAACAAGTAACAGCTGGAGTAGAAAACGTATCTGCTTCTACAGAAGAGCATACTTCTTCTGTAGAAGATATATCTTCTTCTCTTGATTCATTAAGTAATTTAGCGAAAGAGTTGAATAATTTAGCGAAAAAGTTTGAAGTTTAGAAAAAAATAATTTTTTTTAAGAGGAATCTCTCTTTTAAAAGCGAAATGATATAAAGAAAATAGTATATTAATTTAATAGGTACCTCATAAGAGGTTGAAAAGGGAAGAGGGAGGATAACTTAGGTTGTCTAACCCCGCAGTCCCCGTTGCTGTAAGCAGGTAGTTTTTTTGCTAGGAGGAAAACTCCAACCACTAAGCCAAGTGGGTTTGGGAAGGTGCAAGTAAACTATGACCTGTAGCCAGAAGACCTGCCTATTGATTTAGACCGAAAATAGCCTTCGGGAAGAGGGGCCTTTGGTTAGGGAAATTTCTACTTAATTTTTAAAATAAGTTTTTTATCCTTAACTATCCTCTTGGGTGGTTAAGGATTTTTTTATCAACTAAGAAAATTCATTTATGTAGGAGGAAAAAGAATGTTTATAAGTAAAGCTTTAGGTTTATTTGCTAAAGGTGGTTTAGTTATGTATCCTTTGCTGGTCTGTTCAATCTTTGTGGTAGCTATTGCTGTGGAACGTTTTTGTTATTATCGTCAAATAGAAGTTGATGCTGATAATCTTTTAAAAAAAGTAAAGGAAGCATTACAAAGAAATAAAAATGAAGCCAAACAAATTTGTGAAAAAACAACAGGTCCTTTGGCTGCTATGTTAGCAGCTGGCTTGCAAGTCCCTACTTCATCTAGATGCAATGTTAAGGAAGCAATGGAAGAGGAAGCTTTAAATCAAATTACTGCTTTAAAGGCTCGTCTTAATTATTTGGATACTATTGTTACTCTATCACCACTACTAGGTTTATTAGGTACTGTTACAGGTATGATTAATTCTTTTAGTGTTTTAAATGTGAGTAGTGGTAAACCCTTTGCTATTACTGGTGGGGTAGCAGAAGCTTTAATTGCTACTGCTACTGGTCTAGGAATTGCTATTTTAGCTTTACTGATATATAGCTATTTTACTAGCAGGGTTGATTATTTTATTTATCAAATGGAGAAAAGTGCTACTAAACTTTTAAACTTTCTACCTTGGGAAGGTGAGGGTAAATGAGACTAAGGAATTATCGGGAGCATAAGAAACCACAGTTAATGATTATTCCTATGATTGATATTATCTTTTTTCTTTTAGTCTTTTTTATGCTTAGTATGCTTTCTATGGTGGAACAAAAAGGGCTGCCAGTTAATCTGCCGCAAGCAGCAGCTAGTCAAGAGCAAATGACTAAAAATATTGTTTTAACAGTGAGTAAAGATGATCAACTTTATTTTAATAAAGAAGCAATGCCTTTGGATTTGCTAGGCAAGAGGCTAGAGGCAGAACAACAGGGCAATCCTCAGGTAGCAGTAGTGCTTAATGCAGATAAAGAAGCAAAGCATGGTTGGGTTGTTAAGGTGCTTGATATAGTGAAACAATCTGGAGTAACAAAATTAGCTATTGCTACTGAGGCAGGGGAATAGTTATGAAAAATGATATGTGGAATAAGGCTATTGCTTTTTCTCTTTTTTTGCATATATTGCTAGTTCCTTTAGCAGGTTGTTTTTTCAAAAACTGTTTTTCTTTACCTGTTAAAAAAGACAAGATTATAGAATTGGAAATGGTTACTCTAGCTACACCTGCACCACAGAAAACAGCAGTACAGCAGGAAAAAAAGACAATGCCTGTTAAAAGGGTAGTAGAAATTAAACAACCAATTCCTACACCAAGAAAAAATCCAACTCCAGTGAGAAAACAAATAGTAAATAAAACAGTTAGCCATGAGTCAGTTGCTAAAACAAGTGCTGCTATTACAGATAGAGTGGCTAGCAGCAGTTCTACACCTGCTGCTGGTAATGTAGAAACAGCTTCTAGTAATAATATTGCTCAACAAGGAAACTCAGCAGCTTCTACCAGAGAAATTACCTATTTGCCACCACAGCTTTTACGTAAGGTTGATCCAAGTTATCCAGAAGGGGCACGCCAATCTGAACGTGAAGGAACAGTGCTTGTACATATGCAGGTTTTGGAAAATGGACGAGTAGGAGAAGTGAATATAAGAAAATCTTCTGGTCATCCTGATTTGGATCAAGCAGCAATAAAGGCAGTTAAAAAATGGCGTTTTGTTCCTGCTAAGGACAGAGATACAGGACAGCCTGTCAGCTGTTTTACCAGTTTTCCTGTAGTTTTTCGTTTAACCTAAGAGAAAAGGAGCAAATTTATTTATGTTGCTAAAAAAAATTATAACAATCATTTGTCTGGCTTCTTTTTTCTTTTTAGGAGGAGAAGTTCAGAGTTGGGCCTCTGATGAGCAAATAAAGCTTACGGTACAAATTCCTTTCAGTATGAAAGGAAAAGCTGGGGTAGCTTTACCAGGTAGCAAGGTTAAAGGTTATTTTCTTGTAGAAAATCAAGCTGAACAACCGACAGATGTAAAGATAAAAGTTACCTTACCAGAAGGATTTCTGCCACAACAAAATTCTACAAATTGGCACTCAGAAAAGCAAGGTGATAAGTATATTTTAACTGCTCAGGCTCATTTGGCAACCCAATTAGACAATTGGTTTGATCTCTTATCTTTTCAAGTGGATAAAAATCTTACTGCTGGCTCTTATCCAGTAGAAGTGAGTACAGAAATCAAAGGAAAAATAATTAAAAGAAAATACCCTGTAATGGTGAGTTCAGACAAGCAACTTGCTAATTGGGTTAAACTTGAAGAACTTATTTTACCTGTTGATGAAGATGGAAAAAATAATAATAAGTATCAAGAAAACACTTTAATTCTAAGGGAAAGCTCTACAGAGTTTTATCGCAGTGTTTTTCGGGGAACAGGAGCAGTTGATAGTATAGAGCAAGAAAAGAGTCCATTAACTTATTTAGGAGTAGTTTTGCGTAATCAGACTGCTCATCCTGTTACTGTACTTTTATCTACTCAATTGTTGGATAAAAAAGATAAAAAACCGTTAGCTGCTTTTCATTTACCTGATGATGAAGGTTTAGTTCAAAAAAAAGGGGAGATTACTCTTTTAGCAGAATTAAAGGGTGGAGAAAGAAAAATTATTCCCTTACCTATCTATCTAGAAGAGGGTAAAGTAAAAGGTGGAGAATATCAGTTACATACTAGTGTAAAAATGATGGGAAGCAATATGCTTTTAGCAGAAGGAAAAAAAGATATTAATTTGCTTACCCGCAATTTTGCTCCTTTAATAGTTACAGTAGTGGCTTTACTTCTCTGTTTTTCTGCTATTGCTTTTTTTGCTTGTAAGCAAAAAAAAGTATTAGCTGGTTTTCAGACAAAAGAATTGATTTTAATTGCTCTTTTTGGCACAGCATCCTTTCTTTCTGTTAATATACCAGGTACTATTCTTAATGATTTGGCTCATGTTTTTTTAGGTCCTTTTAGCTTTTTAATTACAGGTATTTTTAATGGTATTGTTTTATATATGCTTTTAATATCTCTTTTAATTTTACTTCCTCGTCCTGGTGTTATTTGGTTAGTTAGCTTGGTACGAGTTATGTTAAATGGTATTGCTTTAGGACATTTTACTCCATTGTCTTTTTTATTTTATCTTTCAGCTGCTATTTTTCTAGAAATAGCTCTTTATTGGGTTGGTTTAACTAGACCATCGCCTTTACAAAGAAATTTACTTGCTGATCATTGGACAAAGAAAGATATTTATTTGTTAGCTTTAGCTTGTGGTTTAGCCGATATGTTAGCTTCTTATGTTAATTTTCAAGGTATTATTTTTCTTTATCGTTTATATTATGCATCTTGGTATATTGGTTTCTATTTAATAGTCAATGGAATTTTTTATAGTATGATTGGTGTTTGGCTAGGTGTTATACTAGGACGTAAATTACAAAAAGTTTCTACAGATTAGGAGGAAAGAAAGTGAATTTTTACCCTATTTTTTGGCGAGAAATGCTAACGTGGAAAAGAGAATTCAGAAAGACCTTTATCAGTAGTCTTATAGGCCCTTTGCTTTATTTGGTTACTTTTGGTTGGGGATTGGGTCGAAGAATACCTATAGAAGGGATTAATTATCTTGATTTCGTAGTTCCAGGTATTATCGCTTTGTCTGCTTTAAATACCAGTTATAATGCTATTAGCAGTGATTTGAATATCAGACGAACTCTTTATAGGACTTTTGAACAGTATGTTATAGCACCTGTTTCTATCCATTCTGTGGTAACAGGAGAAGTTTTAGCAGGAACGATAAGAGGACTTTTTTCTTGTTCCCTAGTTATTATTTTAGGTTACCTTTTTGGTGCTAATCTGCATCTTAGTTTAAGTTTTTTTCTTGTTTTAGCATTTAGTTGTTTTACTTTTGCATCTTTAGGAGTTTTAGCGGCTATGGCTAATGATACACATCGTGATTTAGCTACTTTTGGTACTCTTTTTATTATGCCTATGTCTTTTTTAGCAGGTACATTTTTTAAAGTAAGCACTTTACCTATAGCAGTTAAGTATTTAATTTATTGTTTGCCTTTGACGCCTACTAGTTTGAGCTTAAGAAGCTTGGCTTTAGGTAATCAGATATCTTTTGTGCCTTTGCTGGCAGTTGCTTGTTGGGCAATACTTATGTTTATAGGAGCTTTGGCGGTTACCAAGATGAAATATGCTGATTAGAGGTGTGGTAATGATTAAATTAAGGGATTTAACTAAAGTTTATGGAGAAAGAAAAGTAGTGGATAGCTTAACACTGGATATTAAAGAAAAAGAGATTTTTGCTCTTCTTGGTCCTAATGGAGCTGGGAAAACCACTACTATTCGCATGTTGACTACTTTGAGCAGACCAACTGCTGGCAGTATTCAAATTAATGGTTATAAAATTGAAAAAGATACTTTAGCAGTGAAAAAAAGCATTGGAGTGGTTACTCAGCAATCTAATATGGAGAGAGAACTAACTGCTTGGGAAAATCTAGAATTGCATGGAAAGCTTTATAAAATCCCTCGTCCAGAAAGAAAAAAAAGAATTGATGAACTATTAGAATATGTGGGATTGGTAGACCGAGCAAAGGAGAAAGTAGCTAATTTTTCGGGTGGTATGGTACGAAGGTTAATGATAGCTCGTGCTTTAATGCATAAGCCACAAGTTCTTTTTTTAGATGAGCCTACAGTTGGTTTGGATCCCCAAACAAGAAGAAAAATTTGGGATTTAATTAAGGTTATGCGTTTAGAGGGAATGACTGTACTTTTGACTACTCATTATATTGAAGAAGCAGAGAGTTTATGCGACCGAGTTGGCATTATTGATCATGGAAAACTAATTGCTTTAGGCACGGTTGCTCAATTAAAAGAAAAGACAGGAGAATTTGTTTTAGAGTATTTAGAAGAAAATCAGACAGAACGTCAATTTTTTGCTACTCGCTCTCAAGCTTTAGATTATGCTCAAAGCATAGAAGCAAGCTTTAATGTTCGACAAAGCAATTTAGAAGATGTTTTTGTCCAAATAACTGGGCGGGAAGTGGGCGGATAATGAAAACAGCAGTTAAAATAGAAAACCTTTCTTTTAGTTATCTTAACCGTCAAGAACCTACTTTAAAAGAAATCAACTTGGAAATATCAGCTGGTCAATTTGTTCTACTTACAGGAGCTACTGGTTGTGGAAAAAGTACTTTTTTAAAGGTACTCAATGGTTTAATTCCTCACCAATCCAGTGGTAGAATGACTGGTAAAGTTCAGATTATGGGCTTAGATACTAAAGAACAGAGTATTTCTACTTTAGCACAAAAAGTAGGATTAGTTTTTCAAAATCCTGATGATCAACTTTTTTCTACGTTAGTAGAAGATGAAGTAGTTTTTGGCCCAGAAAACTTAGGGCTAGCTCCTGATAAAATAGAAAAAAGACTTCAGGAAGCACTACAAGCAGTGGGAATGGAACGTTTTCGTTTTACGCAAACAAATAATTTATCAGGTGGGCAGAAACAAAGAATAGCAGTAGCTTCCTTGAAAACAATGCAACCACAAATTCTAGCTTTGGATGAGCCTGTCAGTCAATTAGACCCCTTAGGAGCAGAAGAAGTGCTAAATGTCTTAAAGAATTTAAAGGAAAAATTAGGTATGACTATTATTTTAGTGGAACATCGCATTCATGAAGTAGCTCATTTGGTGGATCGAGTTCTGATTATGGAAAAAGGTACTTTGGTTTTGGATGAACCAGCAAATATAGCTTTTAGTAAACCGGAAAGCTTTTATCATTATGGCTTGAGATTACCAGAAACAGTACAAATCTCTCATAGTCTAGGAATTTCACCTCCTTGCTTAAGTGTGAAAGAGTTAGCTGTTAGTTTAGCTGATCAGACAATAAAAAAATCAATTCCACATGAGCGAAAAAGGATTCCTTATGTCGAGCCAATAGTAAAGATAGAAAATTTGTCTTTTGCTTATGAAAAAGAAGAAGGTCTTATTCTTCAAGATATCTCTTTACAAATAAAAAGAGGAGAATGGGTAGCCTTGATGGGTAATAATGGCTCAGGTAAGTCCACTCTGCTCAAACATTTGATGGCTTTACTCAAGCCTAATAGTGGATTAGTAGAGATTTTAGGAAAAAACAGTAAAAAGCTGGATTCTTTTAAGTTAGCTGGCAAAGTAGGAATGGTTTTTCAAAATCCTGATTTAATGCTTTTTTGTGATACTGTAGAAAAAGAGATAGAATTTGCCTTGCAAAATCTTGGCTTTGCCAATAGATTTATTAGAAAAAAGAAGGAAGAAGTTTTGCGAGCAATGGGCATAGAAAATTTAAAAAATGATTTTCCTTTAGCCCTTAGTCGAGGACAAAGATTAAGAGTAGCATTAGCTGCTGTTTTAGCTTTAGATCCACAATTACTTATTTTGGATGAACCTACAACTGGTCAAGATAAAACTCATATGCAAGCGATGCTCAAACAATTGCAATCTTTTACACAAGAGGGTGGGACTTTACTCTTTTGTACTCATGATGGTGAAACTGCTTTACGTTATGCTGATCGATTGATTATTTTACATCAAGGACAAGTGTTAGCTGATGGGTGTCCAAGAGATATTTTTGCTCAAGATGATATTTTGCAAAAAGCCAATTTAAAAGCGCCTCCATCACTTTTATTGACGAAAGAATTAGGATGGCCTGCGGCTTACTCAGTGCAGGAGGTGTTAGAACTTGTTCAAGCAAATAATACATGAGTTAGACCCAAGAGTAAAGATTTTTCTTCTTTTTGTTGTTTCTTTGTTGGTCGTTATTTTAAGTCAGCCAAAAACTCTTTGTTTGCTTTTTGTAGCAACATTAATTCCTTATTTTTTTATTAAACTGTCAAGACAAAAAATTAAAATACTAACCCTTCTGCTTGTTTTAGGCATGTGGGGAACTATGTTCAGCCAAGCTCTCTTTTATTCACAAGAGCCACGAAGTATTCTGTGGGTTTTGATTCATCCGCAAACTCCTTTTTGGGGAACTTTAACAGGTGGTATTTTTGTTTACAAAGAAGGTTTTGTCTATGGTGCAGTACAGGCTTTACGATTTTCTTCTATGGTTTCTTTAGGCTTGCTTCTTTGTTGGACAACAGACCCAAGAGATTTTTTGTTAGGCTTTTTAAAATGGAAAATACCTTATGAACTTGCTTTTATGACTATTACAGCTTTGAGATTTTTACCACTTTTGGCACAGGAAACACAGACTGTTTTGACTGCTCAGAGATTGAGAGGGTTTCGAGCGGTTAAAGGAGGAGGGATAAAGAAGACAATTCAAACTAGCTTACATCTTTTTTTACCTATTTTAGCTAACTGTGTGCGTAGAGCAGGTAATTTAGCAGTTGCTGCTGAAAGTCGTGCTTTTAGAGCGCAAGAAGAACGGAGCTATTTTAGAAAGCTGAAGTATAACTGGCTGGATAAATTTATTCTTCTAGGATTGACTATTGGTTTAACATTTCTTTGTCTGGCTAAATTTCTCTATTGTATGTATTTTAATGGATTTTGTTATTTCTCTTCTTTACGTTATTTTTATGATTTTGCTCAAAATTGGTTATAAGTGGAAAATACTAGATAAATTTAAGGAGGAAAAAAATGAAAAAATTAATGGTTTTATTACTAACATTAGCTCTTTGCTTAGGTTGCTTAGCTCCTGTTTGGGCTGGCGCACCGTTACCACATCAAGATAATAACAAAACTGCTATCCTCTTAGTTGCCTTTGGTACTAGTTATCAATCAGGACGAGCTTCCTTTGCGAATATTGAAGCTCAATATAAAAAAGCTTTCCCTAATGCAGAAATCAGATGGGCTTACACTTCTTATATTATCAGAGATATTTTGGCTACTAGAGATAAAGTATTTTTAGATGATGTTCCTATGGCTTTAGCAAAATTACATGATCAAGGCTATAAAAAGGTTGTAGTTCAATCTACTCATATTTTCCCAGGAGAAGAATTCCATGATCTTAAGAGTGTGGTAGAAGGTTTTAGTCTAATGGAGCTTAAGGGAAAACCTTATTTTAATAATCTTGTTCTAGCTAGACCAGTACTTTATCATGCTGCTGATTATCAAGTTTTATTAGATAAAGCTGTTAAAAAATATGTTCCTGCTGATAAAAAAACTGCTTTAGTTTTCATGGGTCATGGAAGTGAGCATTTTGCTAACTCTACTTACGGTGCTGTTAGTGATATGCTTAAACACAAGTTTAATAACGTTTTCATAGGTACTGTAGAAGGAACACCTTCTTTAGATGATGTAAGAGCAGACTTAAAAGCTAAAAAAGGCATCAAAAATGTTATTCTAATGCCTTTCATGCAAGTAGCAGGTGATCATGCCAACAATGATATGGCAGGTAATGAACCTGATTCTTGGAAAAGCATTTTACAAAAAGATGGTTATAAAATAAAACCTATTTTAAAAGGATTAGGAGAAACTTCAGAAGTAGCACAGATTTTAATCGACCATACTAAAGATGCTTTAGGAGAAATTAAGTAATTTCTAGCTGATAAATTATAGTATTTTCCGCTTATGATAAGCCCGACTATGTAGTCGGGCTACTCATGCTTAAAAAGGAGGAGAAAAATGAAGAAAAATTATCTGCTTATAATTCTAATTTTACTGTTACTTGGCTTGGCTTCTCGCTTTTATTTCCTTTCTCAACAGGAAGAAAAAAGAGCAACTAAAGGTGGATATACTTTGATTGCTTCTTTTCCTTTAGAAAAAATAGCAGCAGGCAAAATCAGTACAATGAAGTTTATTAAAGGAGAAATTAAGGTTGACCCTCAACTAAATTATGCTGTGATAGGGACTGAAAAAGGATATCTTCGGCTTTTAGATATGATAGAGAAAAAAATTGTTTGGGAAAAAGATTTAGGCTTAGGAACTATTAATGCTTTAGAGTTTTCTTCTGACGGGAAAAAAGTTTTAGTAGGAGAAAATAGTCCTGATGGTTATCTTTATTGTTTAAGTATTCCAGAAGGAAAAATGCTTTGGAAAGTCAGGACAGCTCAAGAGTTAGGGGTAAATGTACGAGAAAAAAGCTTGCCACAAGTAAGCAAAATAGCAGTAAAAAATGACAGGGTTTATGTGGCTGCAACTAGATCAGAGAAAAAAGAGGGAAAAGGACAATATACTAGTCGTCTCTATTGTTTAAGAATCTCTGACGGACAAAAGCTTTGGACTTTTCCAGCTCAAACAAATGCTGATGCTAATATGAACTGGGTGAGTGTTTCTACTGCTGGAAAAGTAGCTATTGGAACGATGAATTATACTAATAAGGGTATTCAATATAATTCGTTAGTGTATTGTTTAACGCAAAATAATGGCAAATTGCTCTGGGAGAAAAAAATAAAACCTATTCATCCTTATAAAATTACCACAGTGAGGTATGGCCCTAATTTTTCTCCAGATGGGAAAAAGCTAACCTTATTTACTAGTGATGGACGAGCTTTTTGTTTAAGTGATAAAGGTGATTTAATGTGGCAGGAGGCTATTTCTACTCCTAAAAATATTGATGATTTTTATTTAGGAGCAAGTGGTAGATATTCCTATCCTTTAAAAGAAAAAATTATCTTTACTACTATGAACACGACTAATGTGCTGAACAAAAATGAAGAACCACCAATAGAACATCCTAATTCAGATAGTCTTTTCTTTTATGATTATCAAGGGAAGCTAAAAAATAAATTTTCTGCTCAAGGTGCTATTGGAGAATTAAGCTTTTCTGAGGACAAAAAATTAGCTTTGGTGCCAGTTGGGAGAAATGTACGAACTGCAGATACGACAGTGCATGGTTTATATCTTTTTGCTGAGGGGAAAAATATTTATCATTATTCTTCTAAAGGTCCGATCATTGCAGCCTCTTTATCTGCTGATGGCGAGTATATAGCTGCTTTAGAAGCTCCTGTAATTTTAGATGATCAAGCAACCGTTTTAGGTAAATATCAGGTATTGCTTTTGCAAAGATTGTAACATAATCTGAGTGATAACATATAATATATTAAAATTGAAAACGCTTACTTCCATAAAGGGGAGTAGCTCACAGCCTATGGCTGGCAATAAGGACGACATACTGGTGAATGTGCAAACATTACACCCGCTTTATTGGCGAAGTGAGATCTTTGCGAGCAAGACCTTTATTTCAAGATTATTGGTGTGAACTGATTTTCTTGAAATAAAGGTCTTTTTTCTTATAAAAAAAGGTCGCAATATGCGACCCAGTAAAGCTAGACTAATCCACAAACCCTAGCTATTTGAGCAGTTGTGAAGGTAACTAGGATAGCTATAGCTGTAGTGAGCAATACTGCTAGTAAAGGCCATTTCCAACTGTTAGTTTCTTTTCTCATAGTAAGTAAGGTAGTGGCACAAGGAAAATGAAGTAAGGAGAATAATAAAACATTTAAGGCAGTAAGCCAATTCCAGCCATGTTCTACAAAGAGCTTCCTTAAAGCATCTAAGCTATCTAATTCTAGCATAGAACCAGTAGCTAGATAACTCATAATGAGAATAGGCAGGACTATTTCATTAGCTGGTAAACCTAACAGAAAGGCTAAAATGATAAAGCCATCCATGCCCAATAATCTGCCAAAAGGATCAAGCCATTGAGCAATATGAGCTATAATGCTTTGATTTCCTACCATTATATTAGCCAGCAACCAAATAAAAGCACCTGCTGGAGCTGCTACTATTATTGCACGCCAGAGAACAAAAAGAGTACGGTCAAAAATAGAACGGATAATTACTTGCATTATTTGTGGTCTTCTGTAAGGTGGTAATTCCAAGGTGAAAGAGGAAGCTTCTCCTTGGAGAATGGTTTTGGATAAAAGCCAGGAAACTAGTAAAGTTGTAGAAATACCAAGCAAAACAAGAAGTACAATAGTAGCAGAAGCAACCATTGTGCTGTAGTTGTAAGCTACAGCACCACCCATGAAGATACTGGAAACAGCTATTAAAGTAGGAAAGCGACCATTACAAGGCACAAAATTGTTGGTCAAAATAGCAATCAATTTTTCTCTAGGAGATTCGATAATTCGGCAAGCGATAACACCAGCAGCATTGCAGCCAAATCCCATACTCATAGTTAAAGCTTGTTTGCCATGAGTACCAGCTTTTTTGAAAAAACGATCCAGATTAAAGGCTATTCGTGGTAGATAACCTAAATCTTCTAGCAATGTAAAACACGGAAAAAAGATAGCCATTGGTGGTAGCATAACAGAGATGACCCAAGCAAGACATCTATAGAGACCTAGAACTAAGACACCATGGAGCCAGGCAGGTGCTCCCCAGGCTAGAAAAAGTGTACTTAAATAGTCTTGAAATTGAAAAAGCACATTAGCTATTATCTCAGAAGGGACATTTGCTCCAGCAATAGTAAGCCAAAAAACTACTCCTAATAAGAGCATCATAATAGGAAAGCCAAAGATAGGAGAGGTTAAAATATTATCTAGGCGTCTGTCCCAGTCTATTTTAGGGCTAGAATTTTTTACTACTTTTTGTGCTATTTTTTCTGCTCTAGCATAAATGTTACCTACAATACGATCGCGCAGAAAACCATTATGGCGATACATTCTCGTTTCTTGGGCTATTTTATGAACAAGCGGTATATCTATTTGTTGGAGAATAGTCTGATCACCATCAAGCAGACGCAAGGCTGCCCAACGTGCATCAACAAATCCATTTATTAGAGGTATTAATTGAGGTTCTATCTTATTGACTGCTGTTTCAATATCCAAATCATAAGTAATCTGCTTAGGAAAAGTTTGACGAATGCCTAAGCAAAGATCATAAACAGCTTGCATTAGTTCTTCTAATCCTTTACCTTCGCGAGCTATAGTAGGAATTACTGGAACACCTAATTCTTGAGCTAGAAGTTCAGCATCAACAGAAATTCCTTTTTTCTTAGCTTCATCTAGTAAATTAAGACAAACAACTACTTGCGGAGTTATTTCTAGAACTTGAAAAACCAAGTTGAGATTGCGTTCTAGGCAAGTAGCATCAATAACCACAATAGTTACATGAGGATGACCAAAACAGATAAAGTCTCTAGCAACTTGTTCATCCACAGAATTAGCTAAAAGAGAATAGGTACCAGGTAAATCAACTAAAAGAAAATCTTTATCCTTAAATTTTACCTGACCTTGAGCATTGCTAACTGTTTTTCCTGGCCAATTACCAGTATGTTGATTAAGACCTGTTAAAGCATTAAAAACAGTACTCTTTCCCACGTTTGGATTACCTGCTAGAGCTATAATTGCTTGTTCGGGAGAGTTTAATTTGATTTTAAATTGTTCTTGTACTCCTATTGGTTCCACTTTGGAACAGCAACGACAAGAAGAGCATTTTGCCATCTTCAGCACTCCTTTCTAAATGGGACTGACTAAAATTTGTGATGATTCTTCTTCTCTTAAAGCAATTAATGCTCCACGAATACAAAAAGCAACCGGATCACCTGCTGGGCTGCGACGTACTGCTTCTATAACTGCTTCTGCTACTAAACCTAAATCTAACATCCTACGTCTAGGCAATCCTTCTAGTCTTAGTTCCACAACTTTAGCAAAAGAACCTAAAGGAAGCTGGTTGAGAGGAATAGTTTTTGCCACCATAATTTGACCTCCTTTTTAATTTGACTTATTTTTAGGATATGAGAAGAGTTAGAGAGAGGTGAAATTTTTTCAATGTTTAGAGGAAATTAGTAAATAATTCTAGACAAAAAAAGTTAAGAGAGCTATAATAAAAATAATTTTATAATTTGACGGAATAAGTTGTTCTGCTTCAAAAAAGCAGAACTGAAAAGGGAAGTCAGTTAAAATCTGACGCGGTCCCGCCACTGTAAGAGGGAGTCTTTCTATAGAAGACCACTGGAGTGATAAACTCTGGGAAGGTATAGCAAAGATGAAGAACTCAAGCCAGGAGACCTGCTTATTCTAAGTTCACCGCTAGCACCCACGAGGGATGGGGAGGGAGAAGTTAGGTAAATACTGTGTATTTTACTGAATCTTTTTATCCTCCGAATGTTCGGAGGATTTTTTATTTTCTTACATCTTGCTGGAATTGTAAAAAAAGGAGGCGATTTAATGAATTTACTTTTTATTTCAGTTTCTCATTCTGCTTTAGCTGATCTTTTTGTAGTTAAAAAAGAATTGGAGATTAGTTGGCCTTCAATTTGCAAAATAAATTTTTTTTATGGGGGAAATAATCTGGCAGGAGAAAAAACAGCTAAGCTTTTACTAGCCATTCAGGAAGCAGATTTTTTATTTCTTGATTTGATGGGAGCACCAAATAAATTACAAGAACAAATTTTAGAGCAGATTAATCAATGTTCTGGCTTTATTTTTGTTTTAGGTGGAGAAAAAAGAGAGCTGGTTTCTTGTCTCAAGCTAGGAAGGTTGAGAGCTAAGGATTTGATGACAAGAGATAGAAGTATTTGGGGACAAGAATTACTTCATGATTGGCAAAACTATTCTTTTATAGCACAATATTGGAAAAATGCAGGACTAGAAAATATTAAA
>Ga0079099_1029987_pt1 | contig 17179 bp, 11 predicted proteins | sample ADurb_H2B_02_Slu_FD_77098 | JGI IMG/M metagenome (GOLD analysis project Ga0079099, IMG submission 77098) | Active sludge microbial communities from Illinois, USA, of municipal wastewater-treating anaerobic digesters - ADurb_H2B_02_SludgeMetaT... | ecosystem: Engineered > Bioreactor > Anaerobic >... | reverse complement strand
TGGCAAATTGTAGCCTCCAAATCACTTGCAGGTGCTACATATTCATTCTGGGTATCAGACAAATCCGGTTGTGGTAAGGCTCTTCTATCCACCTTTCCATTAGCATTAACTGGAATGTTGGGTAACTGCAGGAAAACACTTGGCACCATATAGTAGGGCAAATCTTTAGCCATCCATTGTTTTAGATTTTCTACCTGGATAGTTTCTGGAGCAGTGAAATAAGCGCAAAGATACTTGCCGCCTAAAGAATCCTTTAGGTCCACTACTACCACATCAGTTATTCCAAGATATTTGAGGATGTTCTGCTCAATCTCCCCCAGCTCAATTCTAAACCCTCTAATCTTTACTTGTTGATCCATCCGGTTGATATACTCAATATTGCCATCAGGCAGCCAGCGAGCTAAATCACCAGTCCTATACATTCTAGCATTTTCTGGGCAGGTAGCATAGGGATTAGCTACAAACTTTTCTTTGGTTAGTTCTGGTTGATTCAAATAGCCTCTGGCTACTTGCACCCCGGCTATACATAATTCTCCTGGTACCCCTAGAGGCTGTAAATTACCATAAGGGTCTAGAATATAAACCCACGTATTAGCTAGAGGTTTACCAATAGGCATATTGGGATAGTCTTGGTCTATCTTAAAGGTAGTGGTAAAAATAGTACATTCCGTTGGCCCATAACCATTGACAAAACCATGCTTAGGCAACCGGCAAGGTTGGAATCTTTCCCCACCTACAGAGAGAGTTCTTAAAGATTTATTAGCGTAATTCTCCACAAACTGTCGACCTAATTGGGTAGTCATAAAAGTTAAGGTAACTCCGTTCTTTTCCAAATACTCATTAAGACTGCTTAAGTTTAGCCTCATTTCTTCCGGGATAATATGTACCCTAGCCCCGGAGATTAGGAAAGGATAAACATCCATCATCGAGGCGTCAAAGCCAAAACTGGAATAAGCCGCTGAAATATCGGATTCTGTAACACCATAATATTGACGATACCAGAAGCAGAAGTTAACAATACTTCTCTGTTCCAACATAACCCCTTTGGGTTTTCCCGTAGAACCGGAGGTATAGAGCAGGATGAAAAGATTCTCCGGGGTCGGAGGGGTCAGTAAGATATCAACTAACTCTTCCAGATTATTAAGCTTAGTAATGTCCAAGAAACTACCGCTAAAATCACCAGCCAGATCCTTTAAGTTCGGCTGAGTAATCAGGGCAACAGCCTCTGCATCTCCTAGCATAAACTGCAGCCGCTCCGCTGGATGGGTTGGGTCTAGAGGCAAGTAGGCAGACCCAGATTTTAGCACTCCTAAAGCGGCTATGATCATTTCTGCTGAACGCTCTACCAGAATCCCCACAGTTTTTTCCCTTCCTGCTCCCATCAATGTTAGATGTTTAGCTAGGAGATCAGTTAAGCGGTCTAGCTCTGCATAGGTAACTTTTCGGTCATTAAAAACTAAAGCAATATTCTCCGGTGTCTTTTTCGCCTGTTCTCTAAATAAATCCACAATGGTCTTATTAGGAACAGGGAGGCAGTTGCCTTTAAAGTCTTCCAGTAAAGTTTTAATTTCTTCTTTAGATAAGAGAGAAAAATCTTTCAAGGATAAATCTGAATTTTCCACGGCTGAAGCTAGCAAGGTTAGATAGTGATTTAACATTCTAGCTATAGTTTCTGGGCAGTAAAGTTTATTACAATAAGTAATGCTAGCCTTAAGGCTTTCAGGCCGCTCTTCCAGGGTCAGAGAAAGATCAAAATGAGAAATATCAATTTTGCCTGGATATTCTTCTACTGTCAAATACCCAGTGCTCTCAATCTTAGTCAGGAAATTAAAAACTACATCAAAAAGGGGATTTCGGGATGGATCAGGACGAATACCTAGCTTCTGGACTAAAGCCTCTAAAGGATAATCCTGATTTTCTTGGGCTTTGGTCACTTGTTCTTTCACTTCTATAAGCAGATCTTTAAAGCTTTTCTGCTGCTCCGGTTTACTGCGTAGAGGCAAGGTATTAACAAACATCCCTACCATTCTTTCTACATCAGGGTGAACCCGACCAGCAAAAGGGACTCCTACAACTAAGTCTTCTTTTCCACTATAGCGGGCTAAGAGTGCCATATATCCTGTTAAGAGCACTGTAAATAAGGTAGTCTTGCTTTCCTTGGCTAGTCTTCTTAGACCTTGGGTCAATTCTTTATCAATGGTCTCGGCAACCACAGATCCGGCATGACTCATGACCGGAGGACGGGGATAATCAGTAAGTAATTCTAAAGCTGGAATTTCATCAGCGAACCGACCTAGCCAATATTTTTCCTGATTAGCTAGAACAGCCTGTGTTAGTCTTTCCTGCTGCCAGACAGCAAAATCAGGATAGCCGATTCTAACTGGCGGCAAGTCTTTTCCTCCATAGAGATCTAGCAGTTCAGTAACCAAGACATCTATGGAGAGACCATCTAGAATAATATGATGGGCAATAAAGAAGACTACCTGCTCATCTTGAGCCACAGTAATCAGCCCAGCTCTCAATAAGAGAGGGTCTGCTAAACTGAAGGGTTGATTATAGCTTGTAATAATCTCTCCCACCTGATTTCGCTTAGCCTCTTGATGAATTAGCTGGAAGTTAAACTGATCAGTAATCTTTTGCCTTGGTTCTCCATCTATATTAATGAAGTAGGTCCTAAGAGCTACATGTCGATTAATAAGAGTAGTGAAGGCAGCTTCTAAATGAGCTCTGTCTAATAGACCTTTGATAGTAAAGGCTGCTGGTATATTATAGACGGTTTCCTCAGCTAGAGCCTGCCGGAGGATATACATCTGTCTTTGGGGAGGGGTTAAAGGATAACTATCAGCTACAGGTGCTACAGGGATAGGCAAATATTTATCAGTGCCTTCCACTAAAACAGCCAGCAGCTCCGGAGTAGGATTACTGAAAATATCTCCTACAGCTAGCTGGATGCCTAAAGAATGCTGTAGCTTAGTCTGCAGGGCTATTCCTTTAATGGAAGTCCCTCCTAAAGCAAAGAAATCATCTTTGATTCCTACTTTTTCTACTCCCAAGAGCTCTTCCCATAGTTGACAGATAGTCATCTGCGCATCAGTCATTGGTGCTACATACTCAGTTTGGCTTGCAGCAACATCAGGTTCTGGCAAGGCCTTTCTGTTCACCTTACCATTAGGAGTAACTGGAATAAATGGTATTGGCATAAAGACACTGGGAATCATGTAGGAAGGTAAGTCTTGGGCCAAAAACTGTTTTAAATTCTCTATCTCTAGATTATCTTCTGCCACCAAGTAAGCGCAAAGGTATTTACTTCCGCTAGAGTCTAAGAGATCTACTACTACAGTGCTGGTTATTCCAGGGAAGTTTAAAATAGCGGACTCGATTTCCCCTAGCTCAATCCGATAACCGCGGATTTTTACCTGCATATCTATTCGGCCTAAAAATTCTAAGTTACCATCAGGAAGCCAGCGCACTAAGTCCCCAGTTCTGTAAACCCGGGTATTCTCTTCTCCGATAGTAAAAGGGTTGGGAATAAATTTCTCTGCTGTTAAATCCGGACGATTCAGATAACCTCGAGCCACTTGGGCGCCGGCCACCCACAGCTCCCCAGGAACACCGATAGGCTGGGGATTCCCTTGTTGATCTACTACATAAGCCCAAACATTATAACGGGGTTTACCAATAGGGATATTATTATAAGGCCTATCTACAAGAAAAGCAGTGGAATCTACGGTATTCTCCGTAGGGCCGTACTCATTAACCAAGAGATAATTCCTTGGCTTGTAGACCTTCAGCTTTTCCCCTCCGGTTATTACTGCTCTCAGGGATTTATTATCTACTAATTCTACAAACTGCTCACATAATTGAGTAGGCAAGGCGGTAATAGTAATCTGGTTTTCCTCGAAATATTTATTTAATTCATCTAAAAGCAGCCTGATTTCCTCTGGAATAATATGTAGAGTTGCTCCAGCTATGAGAAAGGGGAACATAGCTACAACGGAACCATCAAAACCGAAACCGAAATAGGCGGCTCCGTTATCAGCAGCTGTCACATCATAGAATTTATTATGGCTGCAACAAAGATTAATCAAGTTCCGGTGTTCCACCATTACCCCTTTAGGTTTGCCGGTAGAACCGGAGGTGTAAATAATATAGGCCAGGTCAGAAGGCTGGTTAATATTATTAATTTCTGTCTCATCACCCTGGTAGAGCCCCTCCTCTTCTAAATCCAGCCATTCGCCCTCAAAGCCTTCGGCCTTATCTTTTGAATGCTGCTGACTTAAAAAGATTTGCGCCCTACTATCCTCTAGCATATAGCGGATACGATCTGCTGGATAGTCTGGGTCAATGGGCAGATAGCCACCCCCCGCCTTCATAATAGCCAAGGCTCCAATGATAATCTCAGCAGAACGAGAAACCATAATAGCCACCCGGTCATCTGCCTGGACTCCTTTAGCCCGCAGTAAACGAGCCAGTTGATTGGTCTTATTATCAAGTTCCCTATATGTATAGACCTGATCTTTAAAGACCAGAGCCGGTTTGTCGGGATAGGCTTTTACTGCCTGGGCAAACATTTCCTGATAGGTAATACTTGTAGGGCAGTCTAATCTGGTATCATTAAACTCTACTAATATCTGCTGCTTTTCTTCCTCTGACATGAGCTCTAGCTGAGATACTTGTTTCTTTGGGTTATGCAAGGCATCTTTAATTAACACCAGCAAACGGCTAAAAAGCCGTTCTACCTCAGCAGCATTAAATAAATCATTGCGGTAATCAAGGGCTATTTCCAAGGGAAATCCCTTAGGCGACTGGTTAGGATTAATAACCATATTCAACAAGGATGGGTCAGCCCCCTGATGGTGAACTTGCATAGTATATTTATCAGCTTTGCCATTAGGTACCTGGACTAAATTAATATTCAGAAGACTGTCGGGATTCTGGTCCCCTTTTCTTAATTCTCGAACCAATAAGTCATAAGGATATTGCTGGTGAGCCATATCTGAAACTAATTGCCCATGAACCAGATCTAATAAATCCGCAAAAGATAGCTTGTCATCAGCAGAAATGCGCACAGGTATAGTGCTGACATACATGCCAATAGTGTTGAGTTCTTTCCTGCTCACCCGGTTATAATAGGCGGTGCCAATAATAAGGTCATTGTTATTATAGGCTCGACTCAGGTAAACATAGAGGATAGCCATCATAAACCTAAATAAGGTGGTTTCCTGTTGGCGACAGAATTTATCTATGTCCTCTTGAAGTTCTATAGACACTTTAAAAAGTTTCCGGGTAGATGTAATACCAAATCTTGCAGCAGAGAATTGCAGGTTAAGAGGTTCAGGCAGATTAGCAAGGCGCTGCAGCCAATACTCTTGATCCTGGGTGTACTGGGGTGAAGCAAGGTATTCTTCTTCCCGCTTAAAATAGTCTAAGAATGAAGGCTTGACCTTTTCAACCACACTTAGACCGTTTTCCATTTCTTCGTAATATTCTACAATTTGCTTATTTAAAATGGAAAAGGAAAAACCGTCGCTAATTACATGATGCAGTTTCATGTAATAACCATAATCCTCTTCAGAGTATTTGATTAAAGCAAAATAAAATAGATCCCCTTCAGCTAAAGGAAAGGGTTTCTGGGACTCTTTAGCCAGCCACTCTGCTAAGCCCAGTCCTTGGATAATTTCTAGGTTCATTTCCTGGTATTCTGCCACATACTGCTGTGGACCATTGTCCCCGGGGATAATCCGAACTCGCAGGGCATCATTGTATTTAATAGCTAGATTTATTGCTTTTTTCAACAAATTAAGGTTAACATCTGGTCTCTTCAGTCTCACACTGCAGGCGATATTGGCAAAACTGCTTCCGGGCTGCAGCATTTCCGTATACCAAATCCGCTGTTGCGGATGGGTAAGGGGATAATAGATATTATTTTCCATTTAGGTATCCTCCTCCGAAAGAATATTGGAAGGAATTAGCCGTCAACTGAGCTAGTTCTTCTGAGCTAAAACCTAGCTTTTCAGCTAAAGAAGATAGCTCTCCCGTTAAAGTATTAGTAAAGAAAGCTGGATCATCAGTATTAATGATTAAAGGTACTCCCTGCTCATATAGGTATCTGACGGGGTGTTCTTCTAAAGAAGAAACAGCTTTCAACATCACATTGCTTTGAGGACAAATTTCCAAAGGAATGTCCTGCTCTCTTAAATATTCTATCAGTCTTTCGTCCTTCCAGGCGTTGATCCCATGACCTATCCTTTCCGCCCCTAGTAGTTTGATCGTATCCCAAATATTCTCCGGTCCACCAAACTCTCCAGCATGAGCTACGGTATGCAGACCCATGGCCCTGGCTTCAGCAAAAACCTGGGCAAAAGGAGTAATACTTTCTCTAGACTCCGTTCCTGATAAGTCGATTCCGATAATCCGTTGGTGAGGATATCTTTTAATCAAATCTAAAGTATGCTGACCTAACTCTCCATTGCCAGTTAAGCGAGGAATAGAGTAAATGAGGTTCACCTTGATTCCATATTCTTTCTCCCCCTCCTCTAAGGCGGCAACTATGCTTTTTAGACAGCCTTCAAAGGGAACCCCCCTGAGAGTATGCGCTAGGGGCATAAAAAAAGCTTCGCAGTAGACTATATTATCAGACTTCAATCCTTTGATAAAATCTAAGGTAATTTCATAGAAATCCTCCTCCGCTGTAATAAAGGGACTAAGAAGAGGAAAAATATTATTAAAAGTAGTAAAATCGTTAAAGTTATAAAAATCATCTGCAGGAAGAGGCAACCCTTTACGAGCAGCTATTTTTCTGAGAGTTACTAAAGAAATACTACCTTCTAGATGGATATGGAGCTGTGCTTTAGGCCAAGCAGCAATTTTTTCATTCATTGACTAAATCCCCTTTCCGTACTTCTCGCACTTGAGGTATCAATAAAAACGCTATAGGAGTAATCATCAGAGCTAAACCGTTAGCAGCTATAACTAAAGGAAGAGAAAAATACTGGGTAACTAAGCCATTGAAGGCAAAGGCTAGAGGCAAGATAGCAAAACAAGCAGTACTTGAGAGAGCAAAAAAGCGTCCTTTCATTTCGTTAGGTACTATCTGCTGAAAAGTAGCTTGCACCATAATTCCGCCCCAACCCATAGACATCCCGAACAGGAAAAGGGCACAGCTTACTGCCAAACCATTGCGAACCCAAGCCATTACCAAGACCATAGCTCCCATTAGCACACCGCTCAGAAAAAGCTTTTGGTAGATATTCCCCCTGTTGAGTTTTGGGAAGCAGCTCAACAGCAGAGTAGCCAGCAATGCCCCTAAAGCCAGGGAGCCTTCTAAAACGGCTACCCAACTAACGGAATAGTGAAGCAAAAATTTAACTACCATAGGAATAAACAGCATTAAAGGAGCAGCAAAAAAATTGTTGATACAAAAAATAAGCAATAAAGCTCCTATGGCAGGATTATTCAATAAGTAAGCCAAACCTTCCTTAATCTGCTCCTGCTGATTTTCTTTAGGGGAAGATGGAAAAGGTTTTAGATCAGTACTAATAGCCCAAACAAAACAGAGGGAAAGCAGAAAAGAAAGACTGTTTCCCAAAAAGGCTCCCATAATCCCAACAGCAGCCAAAACCAAACCACCTACAGCGGCTCCTAAAACATTGGATAATTGGATAATTGAAGAGTTGACGGCTACAGCTCCTGGCAGTCTTTGAGGATCGGTTAAAAGAACCAAGGAACTATTGGAAGCAGATTCAAAGAGAGGGACAAAAGCAGCAATAGCAAAGGAGAAAAAATAGAGCAGAGGCAGAGTTAGCTCCCCCCGGTAAAGAAAATAGGTCAGAAGCACTAAGAGGATAAAGCGACCAGCATCTGCCGCCATCATACAGCGCTTTTTATCCAATTTATCAGCTAAAGCTCCCATCCAGGGAGCAAACAAGACCACCCCTAAGACATTGATGGCCATTAGCAATCCCAAATGAAGCTTACTGTTTACTCCACCATGAGAAACCACCCACCAAGCCAGGGCAATAGTAAAAAATTTATCACCGATAGCGGAAATAATCCTTCCTAGAAAAAATTTGCGAAAGTCTTGAAATAAAATCAGAGGGTGTTGGGCTATACCTTCAGCTAATTTCACCAATTTCACCAACCTAACTTTTAGTTTTTACTGATATCTCCTACCGTTAACTTCAGATCTAAAAGGTCTAAGCAGACAAAGCGGGGAGCAAAAACGATTTCTCTCTCCGGGGAAATCTGATCTTCTAATAAATAAGCTAAAGTTTCAGAAGCCAAGAGGGTTCCTGCTTGGTTGCCTCCCACACTGCAGGTAGGAATAATCCCATTTTGCAACCCTTTTTCTATCTTAGCTGTTAAAGGAAAGGAAAAATTGCTGGCCAAATAGGAAGGAAAAGCTCCCGGTATCTCTGAACGCTGAGCAGCCTGCTGCCAAAATTCATCTAAGCTCATCCCGTCTACTCCTTGATTAACCATTAAAGTTCCAAAGCCGATTACCCCGGCAGTAAAGATGGGAATCCCTTTTTCCCGACAAATCTTATTAGACTTTTCCTTGACATCAAATCCCACTTCTAAATCAATAACCGCTAGATAAACGCCTGCCCCAGTAAGGAATCCTTCGATATTGTCCAGTTGAATTCCCTGGGGATAGAGATCTAATTCCACGTGAGGATTAATTTGCCGAGCCCATTCCACATAAACATCTAATTTATTGCGCCCTAGGGTAGAGCCTAAAGCTCCCCACTGGCGGTTCATATCTGGGGGATCAAAAATCCCGTTTTCAGCCAAACGGAAACGTTTTACCCCGCAGCGCACTAAGGTTAAAAAGGCTGCTCCCCCTACTCCCCCTAGACCGGAGATAGCTACCAAAGGCTGTTGAAGAATGTCTAGACTCTCCTGCCCTAAAAGGGCTCTAGTACGATGTAAAAAATCTTTTTCTTCCATTATCCCCTGCTCCTTTCCCAGTCAGTCCGAATTAAGTCTAGCATTTTTTTTGCTTTAGCAGTATAGAGACTAATTTCTGCAAAGTTTGGGCTTGTGGTCCATAACTTTTGCATCAACAAGCCATCTCCCCCAAACCAGTGAGGCAAAATACCACCTAAGAAAAAACCGTTTTCCCGTAAAATAGTAACAGCTCCCTCAACGCCAGCATCGTTTAAGGGTAGATAGACCTGCATAGCCTGAATTTTTTTCTCCTGAGCCAAATTTTCTAGTCTTGACACATAAGCAGCAAAATCTGAACCGATCCTTTCCACGGTTACCCTGGCAACACCGGCAAAATCATAAATTTTCTCCTGCCCTCTAGTCTCCCCTTCTTGAGAAAAAGCAGCAGGAGCCTTTTGTATGTCTCTAGCCGACAGCCCTTCATAGAAGAAAGTTAATTCAGAATGATAGCTGGCAGGCAGATAAACCTGCGGCAACTTAGAGCTTTCTTCTTTAAACTGCAGCAGACAAGCTACCCTGCCAGTACTGCTTTGTTCTTTTTCATAAGTCTCAGCAGGCATAAGGTCTATTTCCAAGGCTGTGTCTACATAGCCGCTTCTGATGGCGTTTCTTTGCGTAAAACGATGGTTGCAGACGCTTTCACTAAAAAGAACATCCACTTCTATCTCTTTGACCAAAACTTGATGGAGATATTTAATTAATTGAGCCGCCGCATCACTACCTCGATATTCAGGAATCACTAGGAGTTGACCAGCTTCATAAACTCTAGGGCTAGGAGCAGAACGGTAGACGGCTAAATGCCCTACTGCCTTTCCCGTCTCATTAAAAGCCAGCACCGAATAGGTGTTGCCTTTTTCGTTCTCAGCCCAGAGTTCCTCCGGATTATAAACATAAGACGCCGGATATTCTTCCCCGTAAACAGCCCGAAAAAGCTCTCCTACTACTCCCGCTTCTGCTTTTTCTAAACGGCGGACAGAAAAAGATTTTTTCATTTTTCATCCCTCTTTCCTTACCCTAGTCGAGAATAATAGTCTTTAAAGCCTTAATAAAATCTTCCATCACTGGCAGATGGCCCAAGGTGACTCTAATATGGTTAGGAAAACGAAAACCCGTCATGGCCCTGACCATCATCCCCTGACGCATTAGTTTCCGATAAGCCAGGGTATCACTCATAGGTAATCGGATGACCGCAAAGTTCCCTTCTCCGATGATATGAAAAAGACCTAGTCTGGTCAATTCACCACCTAGATATTCCTTAGCTTCCCGCATCAGCTTTCGAGTCCTTTGCATGTGCTCTTCCGCATCTTCCAAAGAAGCTAAAGCAGCTTGTTGAGCTAAAGAATTCACTGAATAAACCACACAGGTTCGCCGAATAACATCCACCACCCGTTCATCTCCTACTAAATAGCCAATTCTTAGCGCCGCTAAAGCAAACATTTTGGAGAAAGTGCGAAAGACCACCAGATTAGGATACTCCCGAATCATTTCCATGGCATTAGGGAAGTCTTCCGCCTCTACAAACTCAGCATAGGCTTCATCCACTACCACAATTTGCTTACCATCAACCTGATCCAAGAAGTTCCTCAACTTCTCTTCATTCCAGTAAGTTCCGGTAGGATTATTAGGGTTACAAAGGAAAATCACCTTAGTTCTTTGGTCAATAGCCTGCAGCATAGCTTGGTCATCAAATCCATAATCTTTCAAGGGAATCAAACGGGGTTCAAAGCCGGAAAACTCCGCTACCCATTCGTAGACAGCAAAGGTCTTGTCGGCGGTAATGATATTGTCTCCTTCTTGGCAGAAAGCCTTAATAACAAAAGCAATAACTTCATTAGCTCCATTCCCCACTAAAAAGGCGTCAGGAGAATGACCAAAACATTGCCCCAGTCGATAACGCAAGTGGTAGGCATCTCCACTAGGATAAATAGCAGCTTGGACTGGGTCAAAATTCCTGACAGCTTCTAAAGCCATAGGTGAAGGACCTAAAGCATTCTCATTATTATTCAAGCGATGTAAAGTAGAACAGCCAAACATCTTTTTCAAGACATCATCAGGCTTGCTGGGGATATAAGGTTCAATTTTCTGGATATAAGAAGGGACCAGCTTCTCCAATGGAGGAATTTTCCCTAACATTACAGCCCCTCCCCTTTTTTATGCTCAAAAAGGATAATGTCCCCCCGTCCTCCCCAAGGAAGGATTAAGGTAGGAACAAATCCTGCTGTTAAGAGGTCAGGACCTAAAATAGCTTGCTCTGGCACCCCGGCATCTAGTTCAAAGAATAGCTCATTGATTCCTTCTTCCCGCAAAACCTGGACATGTTCCAGTAAGTTCTGGGCAGCATCAGCTCCTACCCCAAGGGTGGACAAAACTACTTTCTGAGCTTCTCGGTCGATGTGAGCAGCAAAAGCTGAGTAAGAAGCAATCTTTTCTCCCTGATACTCTACTTCTTGAATTTGCCGAGGCAAGAATAAATCTTGATAAGCTTTCTCTAGAAAAGGAGTTAGACTAGGATGAATAAAAGCTACTGTCCCGTTATCTTCCCCTAATTGACGGTAGAGAGCTTGGTCTCCCAAAGACTCGAAATATTCTTGAGGAGTTTGGGCCGTACCCTGGCGGATAACCAAACAGACCGCCTTAGTCCGGGCTATCCTCCCCAAGCAGCCCTCCACCAAGTCTTGGGCTAAACTGGGCTGAGCAAGGAAAAGGTATGGACCATAGGCCTCTACCATTTTACTGCCTATTCTCCACAACATACCTCCTCCTATATTGCTCTTCCCATCTACCAAAAGGGCTGCACCGTATTCTCCACTAGCTACCATGTCTACTAATTTGCCAGGAAAGCGAAAAAAGGAAGGAGCATCTTTCCCATAAGCCTTCACCACCCTCCCAGCAAACTGTTTCAATAATTCAGGCTGACCATTAACCACTTGGAAACTAGTCTCTCCCGAAAGGTTAGAGTGGCTCTGTTCGGAAGAAAATTCTGGATAGCCTTTCTCCTTAAGAAAATGCAGAGCCATATTGCCCTCCTCATCAGTAGAAAAACGCAGCGAGTCTACAGAACGGGCTGCCAAGAGCAGCCCCATATCCTCTAAAGATTTTTCATCTTCTACCGACACTGCAGCCGTTATATTCAAGGCCCTCATAGGCAGGGCTCGGCTGGCAAACCTATAAATTGTCTCTACATAATAACCGCCAAAACGACAGGTTAAACCCATAGTCTCTTGCTCCTGAGCCTGGGCTGTTAAGAAAGAAAAGACTTCTTCCGCCGCCAAAGCCAGAGGCAGACTCTCCTCCCTTCTTAAGCCAAAGGCTTGAGCTGATTGCTCCACACAACTGACTACTAAAGGGAGCAGTTCTCGCTTAAAAGGCACCTTAATTTCTACTTGCTGTCCATAATTCATTCTTCAATCACCCCATTTTTTGAATTAAACCGAAACATGAGCATAGTAATATCATCAGACTGCTCTGCACCTTCAGCAAAGGAGTGAACGGTTTTCTCCAAGTTGTCTAAAGCCCCTTTACAATCCTGCTCATGTACTCTAACTAACTCTTCTACCAACTTTGAGTTGCCCAAGAACTCACCCTTAACATTCTCTGCTTCCGTCACACCATCAGTATAAAGAAAGAGGGCTTCTCCCGGCTGTAGCTGAATGGTATTCTCGGTATAAAGCATCCCCTCCATAGCTCCTACCGGCACTCCTTTCACCGGAGGCAAGGAATTTACCTGTCCCTCTGGTGTAATGAGGAAGGGAATATTATGCCCCCCATTGGCATAGCGGCACTTTCCGGTAGGTAGATTGACCACAGCGCAGAAAAGAGTAACGAACATGCAAGAATCGTTTTCTTGCACAATTTCTTCATTCAATCTTTCTAAAATAGTTGCCGGGTCCCTTAGCTCCCTAGAAAGTGCTTTTAGAAAAGTTCGCGTTACGGCCATGAAAATTGCAGCAGGAACTCCTTTGCCAGAGACATCACCAATAACAAGGCAGAAGTTTTCTTCATCCAAGAAGAAGAAGTCATAGAAATCCCCTCCAACCTCCCGGGCAGGTTCCAGGACAGCATAAATCTCAAAATCTTCTCGTTCGGGGAATGGAGGAAAAGTTTTGGGTACTAAGCTCATTTGAATAGAGTGGGCAATGCGCAATTCGCTGGCTATCCGTTCCTTCTCTGCCGCTGTTACTTCCAGCATCTCCATATAAACCTTCAATTCCCCCAGCATAGTGCTAAAGGACTGGGATAAATGAGCTACTTCATCGTCGCCGCTAATATAGGGCAATTCTAATTCTAGATTACCGGCTGCCAAATCGCGGCTGGCTTCGTCCAATTGCCTAAGGGGTCTGGTAATAGACCCGGCAATATAAAGAATTATCCCTAGTAAAAGAGCAAAGCCCAGCAAACCAATAAATAGCAAGTCTCTGGTCAATTGAAAAACTTTAGCCATTAATTCTTCTCTGGAAAAAACCACTCCTAAAGACCATTTGGTAGAGGGAACAGGGGTATAAGCCAGCCAGCCTGACTTCCCCGTCACCATACTGGTATAAGGGACAAAGCCAGACTTACCTGCAACCATATTCTGAGCTAGTTCCCTTAAGTCTACATCCTTTTTCTCTTCCGCAATTTGCAGGATGGTATCTCCCATAATCATCTCCATTTGGGGATGAGCCAGAAATTCTCCTTGCTCTGAAATAATAAAGGCATATCCTCCATTACCTAAAGGCAGGGAAATTAATAAGCTGCTGAGCCAGTTCAAGGAAATATCACAGGTGACTACTCCCTTAAAAACTTTCCCCTTTTCTTCTGCAAAGAGGGGAACTGAATAGGTACACATGAGGGTGTTGCCTCCCCCTTGGTCGAAATAAGGTTCACTCCAGACAGGCTGCCCTAGTTTCTGGGGTTTTGTAAACCATTCCTGTTGACTATAGTTATAGCTTTGAGCTAAGTCTACATTTCCTAAACCACTAACTTGACGGTAGACATAGGGAACCTCCTGTAAATTTTTATATTCCTCTGTATTGGGGGCCCAGGCTATGGCTGCCCCAAAGATGGCAGGATTCTCCATAACTATATCTTCTAAGAACCGATAAGCTTGCGGTTTAGAAAGGTGAAAAGTATTGATGGTAATAGCCATACTCTCCCCGGTAGCCTCCACCGCCTCCGTTACTCCCTCAATCTGACTGGCAGTAGCTAAAGCCATATTTTCTGCTTTAGCAGTCAATTCTTCTTCCAGCATTCCTCTAGCGGAAATATAACTGTAACCAACCACAGCCCCTACAATACAACTGGCAGCTAGCAAAATTAGAATAGTTAAGCGTAAGGAAATGCTTAACCTACGGAACATTTCGCACCACCATTCCTAAAATATTTTGATCGTTCTCCCGGCGATAGTAGACTTCATCCATAACCCGGCGAGTTAAAAATATACCCAAGCCTCCCACTTGACGATCCTCCAGTTCCGCTTTCAAGTCTGGTTCCTCTACTGAGAGGGGGTCAAAAGGAACACCTTGGTCCCTAAACTCTACCATAAATTTATCACCTTCAGACCAGGTTCTCACTAGGATTTCCCCAGGTGGAACCTCATAAGCATAATTAATAATATTAACCACTGCCTCTTCTACCCCTAACTGAAGATGCATTATTCTTTTAGGGTGAAGTTCAACCTCTTCTGCCCTTTGGATTACCAGATCAATTATTTTAGGTAATTCTCCCATTTCAGCTAGAAAAACGCTTTCCTTTGCTGTTTTAAGCATTGCTATTATCTCCTTTCAAAAGACTGCCTACATCAGCATAGACGGGAAAAAAACTATCAAAGCCGGACATGCTGAAAACTTCTTCTACTAAACCAGATAAACCACAGAGAACTAAACTGCCGCCGTTGGCTTTAGATTTCTTACCTACTATCAGAACACTTCTTAGTCCTGCACTGCTTACATACTCTAGGGGAGAAAAATCTAAGGCCAAGTTTGTTTTTCCTTCATTCAATAAATCCTGGCACCGCTTTTCCAAATCTCCAGCAGTTACCGTATCCAACCTGCCTATCACCTTAACAATAGTTAACCCTTTTTCTTCACTCACTGATAATTCCATCCAAAATCCCTCCTATTTTTTATTCTCAAAAAACTCCTAGTGATCGAAATGGAACTGAATATGACAGGAATCATCTTTAATTCTAGATTTGATTTTATCGGCGTATTTACGCATTAAGAAGCCAGATAGTTTGATAAAGGCATGTTCATCCTCCAACAATTCCACCTCTGTAGGACGTTTTTCTGGGAACTCCATTAAAATACCTTGATAATAAATGTTTATGTCTAAGCTAAATTCTTCAAAACTAACGTCTAGCGTCAGCTTATTATCTTTAACCAAGCCTAAGGTTGATGCCGATTCTAAAAACTCAGTAATAGCCGCCAAGGCTCGATAAACAACCTCCCGGCGAGCCCCCCAAAGGGCTCCGTTAGCTTCCATAAAATCTGCTACTTTTTCCCTAGCCCCTTGATCCATAGTCAACTCTAGCACTTGGTGTTGTTTAATCCCAATTCTAAAAATTAAATTGAGTAAAATAGCTACCAAGGAAACCATAGCTATAGATGAGCTTAATACAGGCTGTAGGAATTCAGGCATATCAGCATAAATTCCCGGCATCATATCTACACCTAAACCAAAAACCAAGGCTAGACCAATCATAAAGATTTTGCGGCTGTCCAACATCCTGGAAACAATGATTCTAAAACCCTCAACAATGAAATAGCCCATGTTAACCATTAGAATGGCACCTACAACCGGTTTAGGCAGAATAGCTAAAAGAGCCGCTATTTTAGGAAAAAAAGCCATAGCAATAAAAGCTGGTCCTACTAGGAAAGCTAGATAGCGACTGGTCGCCCCAGTGGCAATGGACAACCCGACGCTGCCTGAACTGCTGTTTAATCCCATCGCCCCAATTAAGCCGCTGATGCATGTACCAAATCCTTCAGTAAATAAACCTCTGCTAGCTGTTTTTAAATCTAACCGTTTCCAATTAACATCATTAGCCTTTTGGCACATAGTAATGTTACCCATAGTTTTTAAGGAAGTGCAAACCACAGCAGCAAAGAAAGGCAGTATCAGAGCCGCATCAAAAGACCAGGCAATATGATCGGTGGAAGGAACAGCAAGCAAAGGGGTGTTAGCCAGGTATTCCATTTCTGTGTCAGTAAGAACACCGGCAGCATAGGACAGAACACATCCTAGAATTATGCCGATAATAATAGAGTATTGTCTTAACAAAGCAGTTCCCCAAACATTAAGGCCGACTACAATAGCTAAAATAATTAATCCTATTACGGCTGACTGAACATCTAAGACAGCCCCCCCCCTCTTCAATGCCGAAAAAAGCTGACATGGTAGGAGGAATGATAGCCAATCCCGACATAGCTACCATTAAGCCTGCTACTTCTGTAGGAAATAGAAAGCGTACATATTGAATGATCTTACTAAGAAACATCTGAAAAAGACCGGAAATAATAGTCATTCCAAATAACAAAGGTAGTCCTCCAGCTTTAGCAGCTAAAACAGAAGCCTGGAAGTATAAGAAACCGGTTTCTTCAGCACAAAAAAAACCAGATCCTAGAGGCCCTTTTCGCCAAGCTTGTAAAATTATCCCTATCCCCATACCAATCATCATTAAACTAACAAAACTTTGAGCTAAACTAGCAGGTCCCCCAATTAGATCAATAATCATTACTGGGATAAGTAAGTCAATAGACAGCATTGCTATCTGTTGAATTACCAGGGGAATTGCTGCAACAACCGGGATTCTATCATTAATTCCATAAATTAAATCTAAAGGCTTCTTCTCGCTAGCTATCTGAGCCATTAATCTGTCTCCTTCTCAACACTATTCTTTGCTTGTCCTCTATCTCCATAAAGCTTCTACACTATCATAATTTGGGAAAAAACTATCAAAACCAGACATAGCAAAGACCTCCTGAACTAAGCCTGTTAAGCCGCAAATAGCTAGACTACCTCCGCTGGCTTTGGATTTTTTCCCAACTACCAATACGCTTCTTAACCCCGCACTACTGACATATTCTAAAGTTGAGAAATCTAGTACCAAGCTTGTTTTCTCTTGATTCAACCAGTCTAAGCATTGCTCCTCAAAACTTGCAGCAGTCACTGTATCCAATCTCCCTGCCACTTTAATAATAGTTAAACCTTTCTCCTCTTTCATTGATAATTCCATAAAAAATACTACCTC
>Ga0079099_1021011_pt1 | contig 17619 bp, 16 predicted proteins | sample ADurb_H2B_02_Slu_FD_77098 | JGI IMG/M metagenome (GOLD analysis project Ga0079099, IMG submission 77098) | Active sludge microbial communities from Illinois, USA, of municipal wastewater-treating anaerobic digesters - ADurb_H2B_02_SludgeMetaT... | ecosystem: Engineered > Bioreactor > Anaerobic >... | reverse complement strand
CTTAGAGGATTTTTCTAGGTATTATTAAGACTTTTCCAAAGATAGAGAGCTGCTATCGTTCGATAAGGAAGCCAATTTTCTCCCATTTCTTGAACCATAGCAGGTACAGGCAATTCTGGCAGCCGATAGAGGGCCTGAATTGCCTTCTTGATTCCTAGGTCATCAGCAGGCAGAATATCCATTCTCCCCATTCCGAAAATAAGAAAAATTTCTGCTGTCCACTTGCCAATCCCTTTTACCTGAACTAATTGTCCTATTACCTCTTGGTCGGACAAAGAATCTAATTCCGCCAGCTTTACCTTATCTGTCAAGCAGCAGTGAGCCAAATCCTTTATATATCTAACCTTGGACTGAGAGAGCCCTAATCCTCTTAAATCCTCCGGAGAAGTCTGATCCACAGTCTGTGGATCTAATTTTCCGGCAAAATAGGCTAGAAAACGTCGGCAAATTGCTTCTGCTGCTTTTGCTGCTAACTGCTGAGAGATAATAGATTCACAAAGAGCTTGAAAATAGTTGTCCTGTCGAATGATAGGAAAGTCCTCTGCCTGTTGAATAATTTTTTTCAGCACAGGGTCTTTCTTCTCTAAATAAGCGGTCCCTTTTTTAAATAATTTTTTATCCATTCTGAACTCTTAACACAGCCCCTAATTTTTCTGCTAAATTTTTAATGATCTCTTCTTGAATCGGATTGATTTCTTCATCAGTAAGGGTCTTCTCGGTAGAACGGTAAATTATAGAATAAGCAAGACTTTTATGTCCTGGTGCTACTTGTGTTCCTTGGTAAATATCGAAAAGACTAATCTCTTCGATAAGAGTTTTTCCTGCTGCCCTAATAATCTCCTCTACCGCTTGAGCAGGAATTTCTTCTTTTAAAACCAATGCCAGATCTCTATTAATAGCTGGGTATTTAGGCAACTGCTGGTACTTATGAACTAGATTTATTTTATCCATAATTTTATCTAGTTTAATTTCGAAAAGATAAATCTTCTGACTGATCTGATAGTTCTCTAAAGCATCTGGGTGCACTTCACCCATTAAGCCTACTTCTTCTCCCTGGACACTCACAACAGCCGTTTTCCCCGGGTGAAGGTAGGCGCATTGCCCAGCAGTAAAAGCATAATCAGCAATTCCTAGATTGGCAAAAAGGTTTTCCAGAACACCTTTTAAATAGAAGAAATCAACTTCTTCTTGGCTGCCCCAGATAGTCTTAGAAGTTTTACCAGTCACTACAGCCGCCAATGTAGGCTGTTCATACGGAAGTTTAGTTAGAGGTAAACTCTCCGGCAAATACACAGCTCCCGCCTCGAAGATTTCTACATTTTTTACTTGTTTAGCCATATTGACTGCTACCACTTGCAATAAACTAGGAACTAAAGTAGTTCGCATCACATTGTGCTCTTCAGTCAATGGATTAGCTAGCGGAATAGCCAGGCGAAGCTGATCATTTTCCTCTAGACCTAACCAATCAAAGGCTTTGGAATTAATAAAGCTATAAGTCATCACTTCGTCCAAGCCAAAGCTTAGCAGAAGATCTTTAATCTTATCCACCATATAATGGTCGGAGCTTTTACCCCCCTGCATGGAAATACCTTCTAAAGTAGCAGCTTCTATCTTATCATATCCATAGATCCTAGCTACTTCTTCTAATAGATCTGCTTCCCGACTCAAGTCTAAGCGGAAAGTAGGTACTGTCACTATGAACCGATCCCCCTCTTTTTCCACTTTCATCTCTAAACGGGTTAAAATATCAGCAATTTCCTCTGCTTGTAGTGGAGCACCTAATAACCGGCTGATTCTCTCTGGACGTAAAGTAATATTTCTAGGCTGCAATCTTTCTGGATAGTGGTCAATCCTACCCTCTAGCACTTGGCCCTCACCCAGTTCAGCCATTAACTGAGCTGCTCTATCTAAGGCCAAGTCGATAATGTTAGGGTCCAATCCCTTTTCAAAGCGGTTAGATGCTTCGCTGCGCAAACCTAAACGCTTGGATGTTTTCCTAACACTAATAGGATTAAAATTAGCTGCTTCAATTAGGATGGTGGTAGTTTCCGGGGTTACCTCGCTGTTTAGCCCACCCATTACTCCGGCAATAGCTACTGCCTTTTCTTTATCAGCAATAACCAACATCTCATTGGTTAAAATTCTTTCTTGCTCATCTAAGGTCACTATTTTTTCCCCATCCTGAGCCCGACGAACAATGATTTCCTGCCCGGCTAGGTAATTTAAGTCAAAAGCATGAAGAGGTTGACCTAATTCCAAGAGGATAAAATTAGTAATATCTACGATATTATTAATCGGCCTCATCCCCGCAGCTTGAATTTTTCTCTGCAGCCAAAGAGGGGAAGTCTTAACTTTGATATTCTTGACAATTCGAGCGGCATAACGTGGACAAAGTTCTGAGGATTCCACTGTTATCTTAGCCATTTGCTCTACTGTTTGGGTATTGTCTTCCACTAGCTTGGCTTCCGGTAGTTTTACCTTTTTACCAACTAAAGCAGCCACTTCCCGGGCAATTCCAATAATACTTAAACAATCTGGGCGATTAGTAGTTACATCCAAGTCAATTAAGACATCATTAAAACCCATAACTTCAATAATGTCTTGACCTACAGGAATGTCAGAAGGCAGAATAAGAATTCCATCTTGTTGGTCAGGGGCTAGGATTTTTTTATCCATATCTAATTCTTGCCCTGAACAAAGCATACCGGTAGACTCTACACCTCGTAGTTTAGATCTTTTAATCTTTAGACTAATAGGCAGTTCTGCCCCCACTAGAGCTACAGGGATAATATCACCCAGTTTTACATTTTGAGCCCCAGTAACTATTTGTAGATTTTCTCCTTGCCCTACGTCTATCTGGCAGATCTGCAATCTATCCGCATCAGGATGCTTTTCTAACCCGATAATTTTACCTGTTACTACTTTAGTAATCCCTTTATCTAAATATTTTTTGCCCTCATCGGCAAAACCAGCCATGGTTAACTCATGAGCCAGTTCTTCCGGAGTATAATCAAAATCCACATAGTCTTTCAGCCATTGATATGAAATCTGCATTTCTTGCTCCTCCTTCCCCTCTAGAACTGTTGTAGGAAACGAATATCGTTTTCAAATAACAGTCTAATATCATCAATTCCGTATTTCAACATAGCAATTCTCTCTACACCCATCCCAAAAGCAAATCCTGAATACTTTTCCGAGTCATAACCTGCCATCTCTAGAACCCTTGGGTGTACTAGACCTGAACCTAGAATTTCCAGCCAGCCGGTATGAGAACAAATCCGGCATCCATCTCCCTGACAGATAATACAGGAAACATCTACCTCAGCACTAGGCTCAGTAAATGGAAAATAGTGGGGACGGAAACGAATCTTCCTATCAGCCCCGAACATGCGCTGAGCAAAGCCAATTAAGACCCCTTTCAAGTGACTAAAAGAGATGTTTTCATCCACCACTAATCCTTCCACTTGGTGGAACATAGGAGAGTGAGTGACATCAGCATCCCGGCGATAAACTTTTCCAGGAGCAATTACTCTGATAGGAGGTTCATTTTTCTCCATAGTCCGTACCTGTACTGGAGAAGTTTGAGTTCTCAATAGGATTTCCTCAGTAATATAGAAAGAATCCTGGGTATCTCTAGCAGGATGGTCTTTAGGAATATTTAATCCCTCAAAGTTGTAGTAATCTTGTTCAATTTCCGGCCCCTTTACCACTTGGAAGCCCATAGAAATGAAGATATTCTCAATATCATTCATCACCTGAGTAAGAGGATGTTTCTTTCCTATTTTAAATGTCCTACCGGGTAGAGTGACATCTATTCTTTCTTCCTGAAGTTTTCTGCTCTTTTCTGCAGCCTTTAAGGATTCGGTTTTTTCTACTAACAAATTCTCAATCTCATCCCGAATCTGGTTAGCTAACTGTCCAATAATAGGCCTTTCTTCCGCCGATAATTTTCCCATACCACGTAAAACTTCTGTGATCAGACCCTTTTTCCCTAAGTACTTGACTCTCAGGTCATTTAACTCGCCTAGGCTTTCAGTTTTACCCATAACTGCTAACGCTTCTTCTTTGATTTGCTGCAATCTTTCTTTCACTGCCTTTTCCCTCCTTATATCTATCCAGAATAAAAAAGGAGTTTATCTTTCATCCCCGAAGGGGCGAAAGATAAACTCCCGTGGTACCACCCTTATTGGCTAGGAACTCATCTAAAAGATCCCTACCCTCTTTACTCCTGATAACGGCAAGAAAACCGGCCCAGCCTACTGGTAAAAATTTCAGTGGGCAGTTTAGGGGTGAACTTCAATTATCGGTTTTCTAAAGATACTCTCAATCACGATATCTTCTCCCTGTAGACCCGTGATAACCTACTTTTCCCCATCATTACTTTTGGATATACAATTAATGCAAACTCATTTGACGATAAATCAGGTAAAAAAAGATAGAACCTGTCTGTTCAAAGAGATTCCAATAAAATTCAGCGGTCAACACCCTAAGACCACTCCCTACCTTAAGGATTTATCCCTATTATAACACAGCCCCTATCTTCCGACAAGACCATTTCCTAGTTCTTTATAAGTCTTTGTCGATTGATTTCATATAATAAAATCCCGGCTGCTACTGCTACATTGAAAGACTCGGCTTGTCCCAAAATAGGAATCTTGACTAACTGGTGAGCTGCTTCTTTTAATTCCTGACTGGGCCCGGACCCTTCATTGCCTACGCAGATGGCTATGGGACCTTGATATTCTTGCTGAAAACAGTATTCCCGAGCAGCTAGATCTCCTACAATTATTTTAACCTTATTTTCTTTCATCTGCTGTAAACATTGAGTTAAATCATCAATCTTGATAATAGGCAAATGAAAAAGGGAACCCATAGTAGAGCGAATAGTCTTAGGATTGTATAAGTCTACTGTCCCCTTAGTTAATAAAATACCTTGGACACCTGTAGCATCAGCAGTCCGAATAATAGTCCCTAAATTGCCAGGGTCTTGTACCCCATCTATTATTACCAACAATGGATTAGAAGACCTTTCCCAGATAAGATTCCAATTTATTGCTTTTTCTCGAGCTACAGCTAAAACTCCTTGAGTAGTTTGCGTATCCCCTATCTTCTCCAATATTCCCTCGGCTACACATAATAAAGGATTTCCTTGCTGCTGTAAATTCTCTAAAAGTTTAGATCCTCTGGGGTTCTCCAAGATTTTAGGACTATAAAGCACTATTTGCAAAGGCCAAGAGAACATCACAGCTTCTTCTAGAAGGCGAATTCCTTCTAGAAGAAATACTCTCTCTTTTTCTCTATATTTTCGTTGTTGAAGAGATTTTATGTATTTTATCCATTTGTTCTGCCAACTATTAATTATTTCCATGAAAAGACCTCTTAAAGATTAAATAGCATTTCAGCAAAACCCGGAAAAGATATATCAATATACTGAGCTTCTTCTACTATAGTCTCTCCTTCAGCAATTAGTCCCGCTACCGCCATAGACATAGCTACCCGGTGGTCATGGGCACTATGGCAAAGGGCTCCTCTAAGGGGCCTGCCTCCTCGAATAATCATACCATCCTCCCGTTCTTCAACATCTGCCCCCATCCTCTTCAGTTGTTCCACCATCACTCTAATTCTGTCAGTCTCTTTGACTCTTAATTCTTGCGCATCCTTAATTACGGTTTCCCCTTCAGCCGCTGCCGCAGCAATAGCTAAAATAGGAATTTCGTCTATTAAGCGGGGGATAATTTCCCCACCAATGGTGATTCCTTTCAGCCTAGAACCTCTAATCCGTAAATCCCCGATAGGTTCACCCGCAACTTCCATTTCGTTTAGAACCTCTAAATCTGCTCCCATAGACCTTAAAGCATCAATTATTCCAGTCCGAGTAGGGTTAAGTCCGACATTTTCCAGAACAATCTCTGACCCCTTAGTGATAGCTCCCGCTACCAGAAAGAAAGCAGCAGAAGAGATATCTCCTGGTACAACTATTTCTTGTCCCCTTAAATCGGCTCCACCCTTAATTCTTACTGCTAAACCATCAACCTCTAAATCAGCTCCAAAGCCTTTTAACATCCGTTCAGTATGATCCCTGGACTTATGAGGTTCTGTAATGGTGGTAACTCCGTCAGTATAAAGACCTGCTAACAAAATGGCAGACTTCACCTGGGCACTAGCAATGGGAAGGTTATACTCAGTAGGTTTAAGATTGCTGGGAACAATGGTAAGAGGTGCTAGAGTATTTTCGTCTCGACCATAAATTTTAGCTCCCATTTGAGTTAGAGGCTTAGTTACCCTACCCATAGGGCGTTTCCGGATAGAGGGATCACCAGTAATTACAGAGTAGAATTTTTGACCCGCTAAAATCCCTAACATTAGACGGGTAGTTGTTCCCGAGTTGCCTGCGTCCATAATATCTACAGGTTCCTGGAGGCCATCAAGACCCCTTCCATGGACTACCATGGTTTCTCCTAAATCTTCTATTTCTATCCCTAAAGCTCGAAAACAAGCTACAGTACTTAGGCAATCAGCTCCCCGCAAGAATCCCTTCACAATAGTCTTTCCTTGGGCTAAAGCTCCAAACATAATGGAGCGGTGGGAAATAGACTTATCTCCCGGTACTCTTACTACACCTCGCAAATTATTTTTAGGATGAACTACAAGCCGCATTAGAATCCCCTTTCTGGCACACAGGAATGCTTTCTCTAATTTCTTTAGCTTTTACTAATTCATTTAATAATATTTCTTCATTGTCTTCCTGCAAAATTATTTTTTTGGTTTCCTGAAGAACGTTTTCAAATTCTTCAATGATCTGCAAAATACCCTCTTTATTAGTTAGACAAATATCCCGCCACATAATAGGATGACTACTGGCCACTCTAGTAGTATCACGAAATCCCCCCGCTGCTAAATAAGGTAAATTTGTATTCTCTTGGCTTAGTTTTCCCACTAGGCTAACTAAACTTACTGCTAAAATATGAGGCAAATGGCTAATGGAAGCTACTGCCAAGTCATGCTGATCAGGGGACATCTCCATTATTTTACATCCTAAAGAAGAAATTAGTGATTTGATAGCTTCTAAGGCCATTAGATTGGTTTTCTCTGTTGGTGTAAAAAGATAGGTAGCACCCTGGAAAATATCTGCTCTTGCAGCTTGCATTCCTGACTTATCAGAGCCGGTCATAGGATGACCTCCCACAAAAAACAGATGGGAAGGTATTATAGCTTCCACTTCCCGGACTACCTTTAGTTTAGTACTACCTACATCAGTAAGTAGACAGCCAGGTTTGAGATAAGGAGTTATTTGTCTTACTAGTTCAGTAATAGCACCAACGGGGGTAGCCAGAATCACCAAATCAGCTTCTTTTACACCTGTGGCAAAATCAGTAGTCCCCCGGTGAATAGCCTCCCTCGCCTGAGCTATTTTGATATTTTCTTCTTTCCGATCTATGCCAATAACTTCCTCTACTAAACCCTTTTGCTGCAAAGCTAGAGCCAAAGAACCACCAATTAATCCCATACCCAAAATAGCAACTTTTTTGATTCTAAAATCACTTTCACCATTCATCTTTCCACTCTCCTATCCCACTTACTAACAAGACTTAATAAAGGTACCTTGGATAAGAGCCTAAAGTTTTAAAAAATGTAGTTTTCTCCTCTACCTTTCTTAAAGCTTCTTTCACTGTCTCATCTTCTCTATGTCCTTCAAAATCTAGGAAGAAAATATATTCTCCTAACAAATTTCTGGAAGGACGTGACTCTATTCTAGTCAGATTAATATTCCTCAAAGCAAATTCTCCCATAATACTATGAAGTCCCCCAGGACGATCTTTTGACATGGCAAAAGCAATAGAGGTTTTGTCTTGACCCGTGGGGAGATGATCTTGCTGAGCTAAAACAAGAAAACGAGTGTAATTGTCATCTGAATCCTGAATATCTTGGATTAGCAACTCCAAACCATAGAGTTGGCTGGCATTTTTAGTCCCAATAGCTGCCCAGTTTTCTTGGGCTTGAGATACTAGATAAGCTGCCTCTGTTGTACTGGAGGTAGAACGAATAGCTGCTTTAGGCAGTTTACTGTTAATGAATCCCCTACATTGAGCTAAAGGTTGAGGATGGGAGTATATTGTCTCCACATCCTCAAGTTTGACCCCTGGTCTTACTAATAAGTTAAGGTGCACAGGTAAAACCACTTCATCCTTTATTTGCAAGTCCACTTGGTGAACTAACATATCCAAGGAGATATTCACAGCGCCTTCCAAGGAATTCTCAGTAGGTATGATTCCTTCTTCTACCTGACCCTCTGCCACTGCCATAATTACTTCAGAAATAGTAGGATAAGCAACAGGTTCGGCTTCTAAAGCTGCAGGGTATTTACCTACAGCTTCTTCACTAAAGGTCCCTCTAGGTCCTAAAAATCCTAATTTAAATTTCTTTGCAACTGCCATCTAGATTATACCCTTTTGTTAAATAATTCACCTAAGGCACCCAACTCATTTACTAAAGTGGCAAATTGATCAGGCGTTAAGGACTGAGGTCCGTCAGATAGAGCTATAGCTGGATCAATATGCACCTCAATCATTAAACCATCAGCTCCGGCAGCTACTGCTGCCTTAGCCATTGGACCTACCAAATCCCTTTTGCCTGTTCCATGGCTAGGGTCTACAATAATTGGCAAGTGACTTAATCTCTTGATAAGAGGAACTGCACTTAAATCTAAAGTGTTACGAGTAGAGGTCTCGTAAGTTCTAATACCTCTTTCACAAAGAATTACTTCAAAGTTGCCAGCAGACATAATATATTCTGCAGCCATCAGCCATTCTTCAATAGTAGCTGAAAGACCTCTTTTTAAGAGGATTGGCTTATTAACCTTACCTAGTTCTTTAAGAAGAATAAAGTTCTGCATATTTCGGGCCCCTACCTGCAAAATATCAGCATAGTGGGCTACCAATTCTACATCCTTAGGATCTACTATTTCAGTCACAATAGGCAAACCTGTTTCTTCCCGGGCCTCTGCCATGATTTTTAGACCTTCTTCTCCTAGTCCCTGGAAACTATAAGGAGAACTACGCGGCTTAAAGGCACCGCCCCGTAAGATACTGGCTCCCGCCTTTTTTAGTAAATGGGCGGTATCAATAAATTGTTTTCTTTCCTCCACCGCACAAGGACCCGCCATTAAAATCAGTTTTTCTCCTCCAATTTCTACATCCCTTATCTTAATAATAGAATTCGCGGGCTTAAATTCTCTAGAAGCTAGTTTATATGGCTTCAAAACCGGCACCACCTTCTCCACTCCGGTTAAGGCTTCTACACTCCTTAATTCGATATTCTTTCTATCCCCAATGGCCGCAATCACAGTTCGCTCTACCCCTTTCATCAAATGGATAGTAAATCCGATACTTTCCAAATTTTCTACTACCCTTTTAATTTCTGATTCCAGGGTTCCTCTCTCCATTACAATAATCATTTTTCTGCCTCCTTATTCTCACTCTATCCATTTTCTTATCCTTTGAGTTTCTTTAATACTTTCTTAGCCCCTTCAATAAAGCGTTGGTTTTGTTCCGCTGTTCCAATGGTTACTCGAATAAAATCAGGTAAGCCAAAAATATCTCCTGTGCGAATAATAATACCTTCCTTCAGCATTTCCTGAAAAAAAGCTTTAGAATCTACTCCAATTTGTAGAAAGATAAAATTAGCTTGGGTTGGGACATAGGATAAATCCATTCCTTGAAACTCGTTAATCAAGAAATCCTTTCCTTCCCGATTAATCCGAAGACTTTCCTCCACATGCTGGTCATCTTTTAAACTGGCTAAAGCAGCCACCTGGGCCATTTGATTGACATTAAAAGGTTCTCTTACCCTATTCAGAAGAGCGATCATCTCCTGGCTGGCTAAACCATAACCTATCCGCAGACCTCCCAAAGCATAGATCTTAGAAAAAGTCCGGAGAATAATTACATTTTTCCCCGCCTGAAGATATTCTAAACTTTGATGGTAGTCCGGGCTATCAGCATATTCATAATAAGCTTCATCCAAGACTACGACAATATTCTCCGGCAGTCCATCAAAAAACTTGTCCAGTTCTTCCTTGGTTACAATAGTACCTGTAGGGTTATTAGGACTGCAAATAAAAATCATTTTAGTTTTATTGGTAATTGCTTCTCTCATTTTAGGTAAATCATGTCGGAAATCCTTTAATGGGATCTTAACTATTTTAGCATCCATTAAATTGGCTACAAATTCATATTCAGAAAAAGTGGGAGAAGCCATGATACATTCATCACCGCTATTGAAAAAAGTTTCCCCTAACATCTTTAATATCTCATCAGAGCCGTTGCCAATAATAATATTCTCCTCTTTGATACCAATCTTGCAGGCTAACTCTCTTTTTAAATAATAACAGTTGCCATCAGGGTAAAGATGCATTTTAGCTGCTGCATCTTGCATAGCTTCAATGGCTTTTTTTCCTGGTCCTAAAGGGTTTTCATTAGAAGCCATTTTAATTACATTAGTCAACCCTAATTCCCGCTCTACTTCTTCAATTGGTTTTCCAGGCACATAGGGTTTGATTTCTAAAATATTTCTTCTAATGAGTTCGATTAATTCCATATTCTCTCCCCCATTCATTTATTTACCAAAATAGACATTCCGTAGGAATGCCTATTTTTTTATGTTCATCTCCATCCTACTATCCTACCATCCTCCTTTTTAATTTTACCCCAAGGCTACCTTTCTAAATCAGGGCGCAGATTTTTAGCCTCTTTTAGGTAAATATGTTTTATTTTCTCTTGAGGCTTAGTTGTATTCACATACATTAAAAGTCTAATGCATTTTTTCAAGCCATTAGGTGTCGTAATCTCGTTATAACAAATCATCGGTATATAACGCCACCCCAGCTGTCTAGCTGCTAGAGCAGGAAATTCCTGGTCCAAATCCTCAGTCATAGAAAAGTGGATACCAGCAATATCTTCTACTAGAACTTCATTTTCTTCAATAATTGTTTTCAACAATTCCTTAGTCCCCTCTAGAATTTCCACTCGATCATTATGTTCTACAGTAGTTGCTCCTCTAATTCCTCTAACATAATATCTTTCCATCCTACAATCCTCCTTAACTGGCTATCACTCTATGGCTTAAAGCAATAGCTACATCATTTAAGTGCAGTAATCCGACTCCGCAAAAAATAGCTACTGTCAAATGGTCACCTTTACGGGCAATGCCAATTTTACCCCCAATGTTTAAACCCATAGCCTTAGATATTAACTGGGTTAGAGCATCATGAGTAGCTCCAGCTACCGCCCCTTCTTCCAGATGGGTTTCTTTAATAACCCCTTCCCGTTTAGCTGCCACTACTGCCTTTTCAATTACTTTCTTAGCACAAGAATTAAATTCTCCACCATAGTCCACCGCAGCAGCATAAATTCCATCCCGTTTAACATTCTCTTTAGTTATCTTTTCATCTTCTCTAGTCTTAGACAAAGCTACGGAAACAGCGGCCCTGGCTACGTCTCTACTGCCTAGTTCTTCCATTTTTTCCCTCCATAGCATAGTTCAAAATAAAAAAAACATTCCCAGTAGGAATGTTTTTATCCATAGTAAATAAAAGGCTAAACTAAACCTAGTTTTAACCCTTTCCTTTTAACTAACCTACCATCCTACTATACTACACTTTTCCCTTTTCAATTTTAATCCTGATACTATTATATTAAGCAATTAAATAAAATGCAACCCTTTTTCTAAAATTTAACTGAATTATCAACCTGATTGCCCATCATAGGTCAAGATATTTTTGTAAAGGTCTGGTCTACGATCTCGAAAGATTCCCCATTCCAGCCTTTGCTCTTCTATCTTTTCCAGATCAAATTCAGCTATTAACACAGTCTCTTCATTTCGGTCTGCCTCTACTATTTTTTGTCCTTGAGGACCTGCAATAAAAGATGAACCATAAAAATTAATAGAAGAATCGTCAACAGTCTCTGTTCCTATACGATTGGAAGCTATTACTGGCACCAAGTTTGCACCTGCATGTCCCTGCATACAAATCTGCCAATGGTCTTTAGAATCTACTGTAGAATCCTCCGGCTCTGAGCCAATGGCAGTAGGGTAAAAGAGCAGTTCCGCTCCCTGCAGTGCCATACAGCGAGCTGCCTCTGGATACCACTGATCCCAGCAAACCCCCACTCCTATTTTTGCATACCTAGTGTTCCAAACTTTAAAGCCTGTATCACCGGGGTTAAAGTAGAATTTTTCTTCGTAACCCGGTCCATCAGGAATATGACTTTTTCTATAAACCCCCAATATTTCCCCGTTAGCATCAATTATGGCTATAGAGTTATAACGAGCATTATTTCTTTTTTCGTAAAAACTAATTGGTAAAACTACCTTCAGTTCTTGAGCCACTTCTTGGAAATGCTTAATTGCTTTATTCTTTTCTAGCTCAGTAGCAAATTTATAGAATTCCGGCTTTTCTTTTTGGCAGAAATAAGGAGTCTCAAACAATTCCTGCAGTAAGATTATCTGAGCACCCTGAGCGGCAGCCTTTCGCACAAGTTGCTCGGCTTTATTAATATTCTCATCTATATTATCAGTACAGCTCATCTGAGTAGCTGCTACTTTTACTTTAGCCAATGAAATCCCTCCCTTACAATTTAGCAGATCGCCCTGTAGGCATTTGTTGAGTAATACAGTGGACATTACCACCCTCTTTAATTAAGGACATGCCATCCACCGGGATAATTTTCCGATCAGGAAAAACCTCCTGCAATGTTTGCTCTGCTCTATGGTCAGACTCTGTACATTCTCCCCCAAATACTGGTAGGATAATTCCTCCATTAACAAAATAGAAGTTTAAGTAGCTGAGAGTCAAACGTTCTCCTTCATAATATGCCGCTGGCGGCTGTTCAATAGTCACAACCTCCAATCTCCGGCCTTGAGCATCAGTGGTATTTTCTAAGACAGCTAGTGCTTTTTGAGTTATTTTATAATTAGGGTCTTCAGGGTCAGAACAAATCTGTAGAATCACTGTTCCCGGCCTGGCAAAGCAAGCGATATTGTCGATATGCCCATCAGTCTCATCACCAGCTAATCCTCTTTCTAGCCAAATTATTTTCTCAATATCCAGATACTCTTTCACCAAATCCGCTATCTGTTCACGGGTCAGATGAGGATTTCTATTTCTATTAAGCAAACATTCCTCGGTGGTTAGCAGAGTTCCCTCTCCATCCACATGGATAGAGCCCCCTTCCAAAACGAAAGGGGCATTAAAAGCAGGTACATTTAAGCGCTCTAGCACTTTAGGAGCCACTTGATCATCAAGTTCCCAAGAAGGATATTTCCCTCCCCAAGCATTGAACTTCCAGTTAACTCCTGCTAATTCCCCCTGCTGATTAACTACAAAAGTAGGACCATTATCTCTTATCCAGGCATCATTATGCTCTATTTCCCAAACTTCTACTGCGGGTCCGCATAGTTTGACAGCTAGCTCTTTCTCACCGGGATTTACAAGTATTATCACTGGCTCTAACCGAGCTATGGCTTGAGCTACTTGAGCATAACCACGGCACACTTCTTCATAACAATCCGGCCAGCACATAGATTCCTGAACAGGCCACTCAATAAAGGTCCGTTGATGTTCAGCCCACTCAGGGGGCATTTTAAAGTTTAAATCTCTTGGTTTCATCATACACCTCATCTGTTCATCGTAATTTTTTATATTATGCCGATAATCTTATGAACCTATTAAATGTTCCATAGACTTATTCAATTTCCTGCCTAAGTAATAGGAAAAACAGAGAGTTAAAATAGGCAAGGACCAGAGAAAGACTGCATAGGGGAAATAATCCAGCACTTCTACCTTTAAAATGCTGCTACAGAGCAGAGCTAACATATTCCAAGGTATCAAACCGGCAAAAATTAAACTAGAGTCAGAAATAACCCGTGACAAATGACTAGGGCTCCATAGGTAGTAGGCAGTAAATTTTTTAGATGGTCTGCCAGACTTACCCGTGTACAGGATGCTACCAACTGGTGGGCACTAGACAACGGAGAGGTTCTATCGCCAACAAAAGCTCCGGAAACCAAAGCCCCCGCTACCAAAGGTAGAGGAACGTTTAGAACTGCCCCTACTCCAATCAGAGCAACACCTATTGTACTTAAAGCGGCAGTGGAGCTTCCTAAAAGCAATGAGATAGCAGCAGCAATCAGAAATGAGGAAACTAGAAAATATTGAGGGTTAAGTAAAGTAAGACCTAACTTAATCATTGCAGGGATAGTTCCACTAGCCATCCAAGCAGGGATTAGCAGACCAACAAAAACTAGAATCCAAAGCACATTGCCAGTCCTTAGTATTCCTCTTCTGATGGCCACAAGAAGGACACTTCCCTTAATGCCTGACTTTAGTGAAAAATAGACCAATCCCCAGAAGCCAGGTAGAAATCCAATAAATAAAGGGAATTGGAGCATATAAGAAAAGATAATTCCCCCTATAGTAGACAGCAATAGTAGAGTTATTTTTCCCAGAGAAAACATCACAAACTCCTTTAGTATACCAAGATTAATCTTTTTCCAATAATAATTATAAGTTGAAAAAGGATTAAAAGCTAGTATACAGAATAAATAAATACAAACAAAGCGTCAAATAGAGGAGGATCGTTATTATGGAATACCAAGAAATAATGACGGTAGCAGAATATCTATGGACCCGCTGCCGACTGCTAGGTGCCCCCTATAATAGTCGGCGGCTTAATGCGTTGCCAGGGGACTTTGCTCTCCCACTTCTCCATGGAGCACTGGCTGCGGGAATGGATTATGTAAAATGTTGTAATGAACAAGAAGCAGCAGCAGCAGCTTCTGGAGACGCCCGTTGGTACCATTATGGTTTTGTTTTAGTTACTTATGGCGTAGGTATGAAGAATATGATTGGCTACCTAAGTATGGATATTGCTGAAAAAGAGAGAACCCTTTATGTCAGTGGGGCTGCCGACCTAGATGAACATGGGCATAGAGGAGTCTATAACCCCGGGCAGATCCAACTGGTCCATCACTATGAACAAAGGCTAAAACTTGGAGAATTCAGCAATCAGTTTAAAGCCATTGCCCAAACTGGGATTCCTGCTGCCTATATTTGTGACCCTCTGCAAGCTACAGAACAAATAGACTATGTCCTAGAAGGAATGGAGAAGTTTTCCTGTCCAGGCTACTTAGAAGTAACCCGTCAAGCGACAGCTTCTTTAATTAGAGTACCTCTTGAGAAGGTCACTTCCTATCAACACTATTGGCATAAGCCAGATACTAAAAATTACATCAGAGAATTTAAAGAATTTTTCCAAGAAAAGATACAGGAAACAGCAGAGATTATTAATAAAAGCCAAAGGCCTATTATCATTATCGGAAATGCGGTAAGAAGATATGATCTAAAAAAATATGTCCAGATTATTGCAGAAAGAACAGGGGCAGTAATTACCTCCACGCAGCTAGGTATTGGTATCTTCTCGGATAATGACCCCCTCTACGCTGGAGTTTATGCCGGGGCTATGAGCTACACTGAAGAAATTCGCCAAGGAGTAGAAGAATCAGATTGCGTTTTAGCCATCGGCATCAGTGAAAGGGAGATTAACTCCGGTCGTTTTACTGCTAAAATTGATCCTAAAAATCTTATTTCCTTAAACCCTTACAGTATCCACGTCAAGAATTGGCGCTTGGAAACTTCTAGCTTCTGGGAACAGACAGCAATGGTCCCTGACACCGCTTCCCGGATAGAATTCTTTAGTTTTTTAGAAGGACTATCCCAAGGGAATCTGGCCAGACGGGAGAAAAGAGAATTCCCCACCTTTGCCGATTTTTTAGCTAAGACTTATCCTGTTTTAGATAGCTCCCAGTATGTAGAACAGCCTTTAACTATCGATTTAATGATTAATCTATTAAACAATCATTTTATCAAGCCAGATATGCGATTAGCTACTGATTTTGGCGACTGTGCCATGATGGCTACCCGCTTAAGGAAAGCCCAAGGAATTAGTGCTTCCAGCGCAGACGGCCACATGAACACAGGTTTTGGCTTCCTTTTTGGAGCCCAGCCTCAGAAAGATGAAAAACCCGTTCGAACTCTGATGATTGCCGGAGACGGGGCTATCAACATGAACCTAGGCGGTTTTATTACCATGGCTGAACGAGAAATTAAAGGTGCTACCATCATTATTCTAGATGATAAATGCTATAAAACCCTTTACCTCTTGGATAAGGAAATTCAAAACCCTGCTGTCTACAATTTGGCTGAGATTAAGTATGAATATTTAACCCAGGTAACAGGTTTTGGTACTAGCTTCCGCTGTAAAACAGGAGGAGAATTTAGAGAAGCTTTAGAAAAAGCTTTAGCCAATCCAGATACCAACACTTTGATTATAGCGGAACTAGATAGGAATGACTGCTCACCGCCGTTAAAAAACCTAGCTTGCCCTGTAAGCCTCAGTAGTATATAAATCCTTCTTCCTATTTCCTTTATCTATTTTAAATTATTGGGGTTAAGGCCTTCTAATTCAGGTAAACAAAATAGACCGTCTTTTCTAATTAATACACCATCAAAGTAAATTTCTCCCCCGCCGTATTCAGGGGTCTGAATATAGACTAAATCCCAGTGAATAGCAGATTTATTACCATTGAAGCACTGTTCATAGCTGCTTCCCGGCGTAAAATGAATAGATCCGGAGATTTTCTCGTCAAATAATGTATCCATCATCGGTTTAGTAATATAAGGATTGACTCCCAGGGCAAATTCCCCTACATATCTAGCCCCTTCATCAGTATCGAAGACCTGATTAATTCTCTCTATATCATTAGCAGTAGCCTTAACTATCTTTCCGTTCTTAAACTCTAGACGGATATTAGTGTATGTACAACCCTGATAATTAGCAGGAGTATTATAGGTAATAAAGCCGTTTACTGAGTCTCTTACTGGAGCAGTATAGACTTCTCCATCAGGAATATTTCTCCTTCCATCACACTTGATCGCAGGCAAACCTTGAATGGAAAAAGCTAAATCGGTACCCTCTCCCACTATTCTCACCTGATCAGTCTTATTCATCAATTCCACCAAGGGATTCATAGCTTTGGACATTTTGGCATAATCTAAGTTGCACACAGCAAAATAAAAGTCCTCAAAAGCTTCTGTGCTAGTACCTGCCAATTGAGCCATGGATGGATTAGGATAACGAAGAATAACCCACTTAGTTTTGGGAACTCTGATTTCCCCATGAACAGGTTCCGCAAAGAACTTATTATAAATCTTCATTTTTTCGTCGGGCACATCAGATAGCTCACTGGTATTATCACTAGAACGAATTCCTATATAGGCATCCATTTCCTGCATCCGAACAGATTCGTATTTAGCCATAACTTTCATTTGCTCTTCTGTAGCTCCTAGAAGCAAAGTTCTGTCTACTGAACGGTTCTTAATAGTTACAAAAGGTATTCCTCCAGCTAAATAAACTTCTTTAATTAACTCTTTAACTAAAGGCGGTTCTAGCCCGATAGATTCGATCAGGACTTTCTCCCCAGATTTTAACTGACAAGAATAATTAATTAAGTTTTTAGCCAAATTTTTTATTCGCGGATCAACCATTAACATCTACCCCTTTC
>Ga0079099_1001613_pt1 | contig 17663 bp, 13 predicted proteins | sample ADurb_H2B_02_Slu_FD_77098 | JGI IMG/M metagenome (GOLD analysis project Ga0079099, IMG submission 77098) | Active sludge microbial communities from Illinois, USA, of municipal wastewater-treating anaerobic digesters - ADurb_H2B_02_SludgeMetaT... | ecosystem: Engineered > Bioreactor > Anaerobic >... | reverse complement strand
GCCAAGAAGGACGAGTTCTACACACAATACAACGTTATAGAAAAAGAAATGAACGCATACCTGGAGTACGACCCGGATGTATTTCGCGGCAAGACGATTCTTTTACCCTGCGATGACCCCGAGTGGAGCAACTTCACCAAGTATTTTGCCCAAAACTTCGACCGATTCGGACTTAAAAAGCTTATAAGCACCAGTTACGCAGCGGAAAGCAAGAACTACAAAGGATTTTATCAGCCAACGCTTTTTGAAAAAAACGACCCCAAATACGACCAAAATAAATCCACCCGCAATGGGAAAATCTTTACTCTGACGTGCGACCGCACTGGGGATCTGAAAGTAAATGTAGATGACCTGGAATGGCATTACCTGCAAGGCGATGGCGACTTCCGAAGCGAGGAGGTTAAAAGACTGCGCGACGAATCCGATATTATCATTACCAATCCACCTTTTTCCATGTTCCGGGAGTTCCTAGCCTGGATCATGGAGGCTGATAAGCAGTTTTCCATCATTGGCAACATGAATGCCCTTACTTATAAAGATGTCTTTCCTTTGATCAAAGAAAACAAGATTTGGTTAGGTCCAAGTATTACAAGTGGGGATCGTGAATTCCAGGTGCCTGACGACTATCCTATTAACGCAGCTGGTTGGAGGATTGATGATCAGGGCAGAAAGTTCTTACGCATAAAGGGCGTTCGCTGGTTCACGAATCTCGACCATGGCAGGCGTCACCAACCACTGCCTTTGATGACTATGGCGGATAACCTCAAATACAGCAAACATAAGGAAATCAGGGGTAAAACAGGTTATGACCGCTATGATAATTATGACGCGATAGAGGTCCCGTTTACCGATGCCATCCCCAGTGATTATGACGGCGTGATGGGTGTGCCAATCAGTTTTTTGGATAAGTACAGTCCAGATCAATTTGAGATTGTTGGAAGTGATTATGACGTAAATTTAGGCTTACTGCCTGAAATTAGAAATCTCAATTGGAAAGGAAAACTGGACAGGGGTTACGTAAACAACCGTCGGCTGTACAGTCGGATTTTTATCAGGCACAGGAGGGAAACCACTGAATGATCACCACATTACGAACCAATATCACCGTCAAAGATATTTGCGAAGGTTTTGTCTATAACGAGCTGGAAGGCAAGGGGTTATTTGGCTTGGCAGGCAAATTAACTATCCAACCCGAGTACCAACGCAATTACTTCTATGCCGATGGAAAGAAAGACGTGGCTGTCATCGACTCTCTGCTCAAAGGCTACCCTTTGGGTCTACTCTACTTCAACAAGGTCGATGAGAACAACCTGGAAGTGTTGGATGGTCAGCAGCGTATCACCAGCTTTGGGCGTTTTGTGACTAACAAATTTGCCATCAAAGACGAAAACGGCATGGAGCAGTATTTTAGCGGGATTGCATCTGACAAACAGGAAAAGATCCTCAACACAAAACTCCTGATTTACGAATGTGAAGGTACAGAAACCGAGATCAAGGATTGGTTCAGAACTATCAACATCGCTGGCGTGCCGCTGAATAGCCAGGAGCTGCTCAACGCAGTTTATTCCGGACCCTTCGTGACGCTCGCCAAAGCGGAGTTCAGCAACAGCCAAAATGCCAATGTGCAAAAGTGGAGCGCTTATATTTCTGGCGCTGTCAACCGCCAGGATTACCTTGAACGAGCTCTTGAATGGGTGAGCAAGGGCAAAGACAACATTGGCGAGTATATGAGCCGTCATCGTTACGACACGACCATTACAGAGCTCAAGACTTACTTCAATTCTGTGATCGATTGGGTTTCCAGTGTATTTCTCGACGTTGAGAGTGAAATGCGCGGGCTCGAATGGGGTCGGCTGTATGAGACTTATCACGACAGACCCTATAACCCGAGCTTGGTCTCAAAAGAAGTTCAAAGACTTCTTGCTGACCCATATGTTACGAACCGCAAGGGTATTTTTGAGTACATTCTTGGCGGTTGTGTGGACACAAAATTGTTGGCGGTCAGAGTCTTTGACGAGCCGACTAAGAGAATTGTCTATGCAGCCCAAACCGAAAAAGCCAAAGCAAGCGGAACTTCAAACTGCCCGCTCTGTGCCCTTGGGCAAGACGCGAACAAAGCCAGGATTTGGAAACTGAACGAGATGGACGCTGACCACGTTGCCGCATGGAGCAAAGGCGGCGCGACTGACCTTCGCAACTGCCAAATGTTGTGCAAGACTCATAATCAGGTAAAAGGGAATCGGTAAGGAAGGAGAAAATCGGTTAACGCCGGTAATCACGAGCAATTTTTGGTTAATCAAGAAAGCAAATATTTTAGTATCAATGTTCAAAAATTGACAAAAGGGAGAAGATGATGGAAGACAATAATATTGAGTTAAATGAGATTAAGGACACAAGCCCAATCGGTTCAACTGCTCAGAAACAAGACAAAAAGGGGGACTTGTGGTTAATCTTGATTGCGTTACTGCTGGCAGGGTTATTGGCTGTAAACCTCCTACAGTTCTTTGCTCAAAAGGACCAGCAAGCGTTGGCTGCTATCCGAGCGCAAACATATTCTGAAAGAGTTGATGAAGCTCTGCAAACTTATAAAACGAATCAAATAAGACTTGCCAACCTCGTGAACGATTATGAAGAAGCGGTTTATGAAGACGAGAATGTGACAAATATTTACCAACAGCAATTGAAAGCAGCCGAATACAATTTTATAACTTTACAATACATTGCAAGCCAAAACCAAGAGATTATATTGTTGCTCACGTCTCTGCCGTAGTAGTGGGGCAGAGTGGTGAAAAGAACGCTACTCCGCCGGATATTGAGGCCATCGAAATGTGTCGGAATGATGGTGTCTTTCTCTCATTCCGAATTACGGAGTGATTTTGCCGGATTTATCCACAGCAGCAAGCCTGGTTGAATTTGAGGTAAAATGGTCATTGACAGGGTTTTCAAATACTTTCTTATGGATAAGGGAGATATAATGAAACGCTTTATTCTTGTTTTTGTTATCCTAATTTTACTAAATGCTTGCACACCAAAACCTGAACAGATCAACCCATATGTAGATCAGACTCTGACGGCATATCCAACACGGACAAGTTACCCAACAAACACTGCATTCCCCACCTATACCCCGTTACCAACGTACACAAAGGTACCTACGTATACACCGATAATAATAATTGTTACGCCGACGCGTACTCTCGCACCGACCTCCACGAAGACACCCACACAGACGAACACTCCTGAATATAGTCCCTATCAAATGACAGCTACCTCATATAGAGCCACAACGGATTATCTGGCTTCATTTAAACAAGTTCAGTGGCGTGATTTCATAACTTATCCTGAAAAGTATGAGGGGGAAAGAATTAAGCTTGGTTGTCGAGTTTTCAATGTTGTGAAAAGCTCCAGGCACATTCAGTGTTATGTTTCTGGAACTTATGAAGCATTTTATGTGAAGTTTAAGGACTCCTTTGATGACATTTATGAGGATTCCTATCTCACAATTTATGGAACTGGTGATGGCCTTGAATGTTTCACAAATACAATGGGTAACCAGGTTTGTCAGCCTTTAATAAAGGATGCCTTCTATACTAGATAGAAACTAATAACTTCTCATCTAAGCCACCAATGCTTTCGTGGTCTCACGAGTGCGACTGCTTGCGTCCCTTTAGGGAAGCCTGCCTTTTGGGTACCATGAAAGGTTTTTGACCGTCCGATCTCAAATTTGTGTGGAATGATAGACAGGTTTCTGGTTTTTATGATCAAGTAGTGATGGAGACCTTTGGTCAGATACCGTGCTCGGCGTGCCCACGCCTGCCTATGCAGCGGGGCACTTCGTAACGCCGGAACAATCATTGAAGGGGAAGGCCAAGGACTCAGTTCCCGCTGGTCTCCTGAGTGCGTAGCCTCCCTGTGGGACCGCGCGCTGAATTTGACCTTCAGGTCTCAAACTATTTTGCGTTTGCGTTTGATTATGTAATAACCCATGGAGACCTGCGGTCAACTGAACGTGCTCGGTCAGAGACCGGCACAATCATAGGGTAAGAGACCCACATCGGTCTCCCGTCCTATACGCGTCGGAGCCGGCTTAGCCTCCGGCACGCCCTGTATGCAAGCACACAAGTCAGGCAAGCAGCCCCCAAGGGAAGCCCAAGTACTGATAGCGCCGGTCTCCAGACCGCGCGCTGGATTTGACCTTCAGTTCTCAAATTATTTTGCGCTTGTGTTTGATTATGTAATAACTCATGGAGACCTGCGGTCAACTGAACATGCTCGGTCAGAGACCGGCACGATCAAGCGACCCCTCACTCACTCCACGTTCTCTATTTGCTACCAAGGCAACTTCCCAAAACACCGGCAAACAGATAAAATAGAATAGCTGTCATGTGATCGCGTGATGGTGGAGACAATGTGAAACGGAAAAATAAACTAATCCTGCTCGGTTTGGTATTCCTGCTCAGCCTAAGCGCCTGCGGGGGCTCTGCACCCGTCGACCCGACTGCCACGCCTGTGCCCCCTACAGCGACACTCATTCAGCCGACTGTGATCCTGATGGATGGCACCCCTCGGGTGGTAGTGGAGCCTGTCAATCCCACCCCAACACCCGACCTGGTTAACCCAAAGCCGATCTGGATTACCGAGTTGGAATACGTCCAAAACGGCAGCCAGCTTCAGATCATCGCCAAGCTCTTCAACACCCTCACGGACGCGATCCTGCGGGATGTGCAGGTGGAGGTGTTGGCGCTGGATGCCAACGGCAGCCGCATTGCCCAGGAAGTTCGCACTGTGCGTTACCTCTTCCCGCGCGATACCACCGGCTTGGTTCAGGACTTCGAATTGCTTCCCGGGCTGCAAACCTACACCGTGGAGGTGCGCATTAAAGAGGGAGTGGAGGACCGCCAGTTGCGATATTCCCAGCCATTGCTTGTAAAGAATGCCAGTTGGGTCGAGGCTGAGGACGGGATCAGGCTGACGGGATGGATCAATAACTCGGACCCATTCACCTACACCAAAGTCGAGTTGAATGCGATTGCCTATAACGCCGCTGGCGTAATCATTGGCGGCGGATGCGGCATGATCGATTTCGTGCCCGAAGAAGATCGCACAGGCATATCCGTGCCAGCAGATATCGAGGCAGACCAGGAGATCGCGCTGGTGGAAATCTACCCATGGATCACGGCGCAGTCCGCCTCCCTGGAGGGCGGCAGCTGGTGGGAGAACATCGAGGTCAAACAGTGGAACTTTATCGCTGATGATTATCGGCATGTTTCTGGTGGCGCATTGCTCAGGAACCTGACCGATCGCCTTTTGACAGAGACGTATTACCTTCTGACGGTTACAGACTCAGCAGACAAGGTCTGCCTCGCAGAGCAAGGCTACATTGACCTGATCTGGCCAGAGCAGGAACTGGTGTTCTCACCCGGGATCCTGGATATGCCGCTGGATTGTGTGGCGCAGCAGGTGGATATGATTATCGTGCCGGGAGAATTCGGGCAGTTCCAGCTCGGGTATGACCCCCTGGTAGCGGGTGTGCCTGCGGTGGATGCAGGCGGCGAGACTGTCAGTCTGAACATCATAAACAATTTAAGCGCCAATATCTCAAGCACGGTGGTTTACGTGGTAATCACGGATGCGGATGGCAAGATCGTTGGCGGTGGATCCATCCAAAGCGGAACCATTCATGCCAACAGCTCAATAACCGTGCAGGTTCCCATTATTTATCTCGGAAAATTAGAAGATCTCAAAATAAACGTTTCGGTCAGCATCCCAAAGGATGTGACCATTGGACAATAATTCAAGGAGAATAGTATGTGCGCATTGACTCAACACCCAGAACGACGGAAGTTTGTCCCGACCCCACTTCACCCCAAAAACCCCGTGCCAGCGGATATTGACATTGCCCAGGCGGCAACGCTCAAACCGATCCGCCAGGTGGCGGAAGAAATGGGACTGGAAGAAAGCGAACTGGAACTCTACGGTGACTACAAGGCGAAGATCAAACTTGAAGTGCTGGACCGCCTGGCAGACGCGCCCGATGGCAAGTATATCGACGTGACCGCAATCACCCCCACCCCGCTCGGAGAGGGGAAAACGACTACCACTGTTGGGTTAAGCCAGGCGCTCGGAGCCCACCTGGGCAAGCGTGTAATCACCTGCATCCGCCAGCCCAGCCAGGGACCGACCTTTGGCATTAAAGGCGGCGCTGCCGGCGGCGGCTACTCACAGGTTGTCCCAATGGAGGACTTCAACCTGCATCTGACCGGCGACATCCACGCCATCACCGCCGCGAATAACCTATTGGCGGCTGCGATCGACACCCGCATGTTCCATGAATCCAGTCAGACGGACCTTGGGCTGTTTAACAGGTTGTGCCCGAAGGATAAAAAAGGCAAACGTCATTTCTCAGTGGGTATGCAGGGACGGCTGAAGAAACTCGGCATCACAGAGACCGATCCCGATTTGCTGACCGACGAGCAAAAGGCGCGCTTTGCGCGGCTGGATATTGACCCCGAAACGGTCACCTGGCGGAGGGCAGTGGATGTAAATGATCGCATGCTGCGCGGAATCACCGTTGGGCAGGGAGAAGCTGAAAATGGTTTTGAGCTCAAAACGAGCTTTTACATCAGCGTCGCGAGTGAGTTGATGGCGATCCTGGCCTTGGCAACCAGCCTTCAGGACATGCGTGAACGGATTGCTAAGATCGTGATCGGGCAGTCCAAGCAAGGTGAACCCATTACCGCTGATGATCTGGGTGTGGCAGGCGCTCTGACAGTGCTGATGAAGGACACCATCAAACCGAACCTGATGCAAACCCTTGAAGGCACCCCCGTGTTCGTGCATGCGGGTCCCTTTGCCAACATTGCTCATGGTAACAGTTCGATCATAGCTGACAAGATCGCTCTGAAGCTGGCGGATTTTGTGGTCACAGAATCTGGCTTCGGCTCGGACATGGGCATGGAAAAATTCTTTGATATTAAATGTCGCTACTCTGGTAACATCCCCAATGTGGTGGTGTTAGTGGCGACGGTGAGAGCGCTCAAGATGCACGGGGGAGGTCCGAAGGTGACTGCTGGTGCACCGCTTGCGCCGGAGTATATCGAAGAGAACCTCGAATTAGTTGAAAAAGGCGCAGCAAACCTGCTGGCGCATGCCAGCATTGCGCAGAAATTTGGCGTGCCTGTGGTTGTGGCGGTAAATCGCTTCCCGACGGACACCGATGCCGAGCTCGAACTGGTGCGCAAGATCGCGCTGGGGCACCCTGGCGTGGCAGACGCGGTGGTCGCAGATCACTTCAGCCTGGGCGGTGCTGGTGCCGTCGCGTTGGCGGAAGCGGTCATACGGGCTTCGGAGAAACCAGCAGACTTCAAATTCATCTACCCGTTGGATGTCCCGATCAAGCAAAAAATCGAAACAATCGCCCGGGAAGTTTACGGCGCGGATGGTGTGGATTACAGCGAGTTGGCAGAAGAACGTATCGCCGAATACACCCGGCTGGGGTATGACAAACTGCCGATCTGCATGGCAAAGACCCACCTCTCGCTCAGCCATGACCCTGAGCTGAAGGGTGTGCCGAAGGGTTACCGCATTCCCATCCGGGACGTCAGCGCCTCGATTGGGGCTGGATTTGTCTACCCCCTGTTGGGGACGATGAGCACCATGCCCGGCTTGCCGACCAGACCGGCCTACTATGATATAGACATTGATTTTGAAACAGGTCGAATTTTGGGATTGAGTTAAGTTATTTCAGAGAAAACGGCTGCTCAGGCAGCCGTTTTTTATCATGAGTTAGGGCGTAAAGGTGTGAGCATTTATCTATACCAAATTTATATAATCTATTAATGCATTTTGCATATGATATAGTTCATGAAAAACCGAATTCTAACGGCTGCATCTATCAGAAGGTGAATAATGACAAAACAAAACAGACTACGCACACTTTTTTTTATCTTGTCCATATTGGTTGTTGCCACAGCGTGTTCTTTGACCCGGGTTGGGGTCACAACGCCGGAGGAGCCATCGACCGACGCTCAAATACAGCAAACAACGGTCGCACCATCTATCTTACCCACTCAAAGTTCGCAGACAGTAATCGTGCCCCAGTACGCTGCCCTGGAAGACAGCCTTGAGGCTATTTATGAGAAATACAGCCCTGGAGTTGTTTCGCTGCAATATAGCACAATCGAAGGCGCTGGTCAGGGCACCGGCTTTGTAATTGATAAAGAAGGGCACATCGTTACCAATTATCATGTTGCCAGTGGCGTCGATAAACTTGAGGTGCACTTCTCATCCGGGCTCAAAGTTTACGGTGAAGTGATCGGGTCAGATATGGACTCAGACCTGGCGGTCATCAAGGTGGATGTGGATCCGGATGAGCTGGTTCCGCTGACCCTCGGAGACTCAAATCTGGTCAAGGTTGGGCAGACAGTGGTTGCAATCGGAAACCCTTATGGCTTGAGCGGCACCATGACAGTGGGTGTTGTTTCTGCCAGGGGACGGGTGTTGGATTCGATGCGCCAGACTTCCTCAGGCACATTTTTCTCATCTGGCGATGCCATCCAGACTGACGCTTTGATCAATCCGGGTAATTCCGGAGGTCCGCTGCTAAATCTGAATGGAGAAGTGATCGGTGTGAACCGGGCAATCCAGACAGCGGGTATGAGCCTGAGCGGTGAGGCTATCAATACCGGTATCGGCTTTGCAATATCCTCCAACATCGTGCGCAAGGTTGTACCCTCGTTGATCGAGACGGGCAGCTACGCCTATCCCTATCTTGGCATGACGAGCTACTCGAGTATGTCGCTAGCGATGATAGAGGCTCTGGAACTTCCTCAATCCACAGGAGCATATGTAATATCGGTGGTAAAGGGCGGTCCAGCTGATGTAGCTGGGATCCGAGGCGGCACAGTACCGACCTCAGTGCAGGGGCTCTACAAAGGTGGTGATTTGATCATCGCGGTTGACGGTCAGCCGATCAAGGATTTCAGCGAGTTAATGAGTTACATGGTCGTGAATAAGAACCCGGGTGATACGATCACATTCACCGTTATCCGCGATGGGCAGACGTTGGATGTGGACGTGGTGCTGGGGTCCCGAGAGTAAAAGAATAAGGCTTAAAATTAAGAGGCTGGCCCAAAAGCAAGCTGTATCAGCACCCTGGTTGATGACCTGCACCAAATGTTGTTCTGGGATCAGTTCGTCCAGGCTCGGAGGCAATAGTTGTGGTTGATTCATATCGTATCGTTTAAATATCGCTCGTGTGTCCATGTCCTTAATTGAATCACACCTCGATTAATTTGATAAGAGACTGAACCCTTTTGGGTCAGCCTCTTTTCATCCTTTACCCCCTCTTTAGAGGGGGTTACACACTATCACCCCCTCTTTAGAGGGGGAATCAAAGGGGGTGGTGTCGTCAGCCCACCCCCCCGGTTTCACCGTCCCCCTCCGGTGGAGGGGGTTATCATCCTTTAGAGGCTGACCCAAAAGCAAACAACCATTTATTGATCCCCCACCTCGCTTGGATTTTCGGGCTTAAACTAACCTATACACCTCAGAAGAGGGCTTTATTTCGATATGTTCTCCCACTTTTAGCCGCCCCAAAAGGAAAATTGAGACTTCTGGGTCCGCCTTTTTTTTGTGTATGCACTTAGTATTATTTATGCGATCGTTTACTCGTATCTGAGTGCTTCGACCGGTTCCAGGTTGGCAGCCCTCAGAGCTGGATACCATCCGAAGAAGATGCCGACCGCAAGGGAAAAGAGCGTGGCGAGCAGAACAGAGTTCAGGCTGATCTGTGGTACGAGGGGCGTGCCGGAATTGGCAGCGATGGCGCCGACTATTTCTCCCAGGAGCCAGCCGAATCCGACACCTATCAAACCACCAAAAACGCTCAACAACGTTGATTCGGTCAGGAACTGTAGTTGAATATCGAATTTGCGTGCCCCCAGGGCTTTACGCAGACCAATTTCTCGTGTTCGCTCAGTAACAGAGACGAGCATTATGTTCATGATGCCAATTCCACCTACCAACAGTGAGATGCCAGCAATTCCAGCCAGGAAGATGGTCAATATACTTGTGATGGAGTTCGCGATCGAAAGTACATCCTGTTGGTTGGTCATCGTAAAATCATCAGGCTGGCGGCTGCTAAGGCGATGAGAAGTTCGCAGGATGCTTTTTGCTTCCTGCATGGCATCATCAATTGACTGCGAATCCTGTGCCTGGATGAGCAGGAAATCCACGGCATTGGGGATAGTCTGGCGCTTGACGCGCAGCTGCATGGCGGTAATTGGGATGTAAGCATCCATATCGGGGCTGGAAAACTGGTTTCCACCCTTGGCTTTGGTGACGCCGACCACGCGGAAAGGATAATTGTTGATGTGCACTGTTGTGCCTACCAATTCGGTTTGCCGACCCGTCAGTCTTTCAGCGAGCTTTGGTCCGAGCACCACAACCGAACTGCGGTTTGTAACGTTGCTTTCTGTAAAGAAGCTTCCTTCGCTGAGTTCGATGCCTGTGACTTCGGCATAGTTTTCGGCGACACCCATGATGGAAGTCTGTGTGCTCTCATCCCCAAAGCGGACACTGCTCTGCCCCGATAGAACCGGGGAGATATTAAGGATGTGCGGAGCGCGGGTACGGTTTGCCAGGGCGTCGGCATCTGCCGTGGTGAGGGAATTGGGATTTGTCACGTCTTCCAAGGTATTTCCCCGAAAAACATAAATCACATTGGTTCCGATTGATTCGATTTGCCCAATGATGCTTGCTTCAGCTCCCTGCCCGAGCGAAAGAACCCCAATAACTGCTCCAACACCGATAACAATTCCAAGGACAGTCAGAAAAGAGCGGGTTCTATTGGCTGAGAGGCTGGCGATAGCCTCTTTCAGTGCTTGCCAGATTTTCATGAGACTGCCTCCGGTGTTTTGATCAAACCATCAAAAAGCTGTACGATTCGCTTGGCCTGCGCCGCAACTGTGGGATCATGAGTGACCAACACAATCGTGGTGTTTTGCTGCTGATTGAGATTCAGGAGCAGGTCCATGACTTCTTTGCCGGATTGGGAGTCGAGGTTACCGGTAGGTTCATCTGCCAGCAAAATTGCGGGCTCATTCACCAGCGCCCTGGCGATTGCCACGCGTTGCTGCTGCCCGCCAGATAGTTGATTAGGTTTGTGATGTATGCGGTCCCCAAGCCCGACGGATTGGAGTGCCGCTTCTGCCCGCTGGCGCATATTGGCGGTGTTATTGCTGTAGCGTATAGGCAGGGTGACATTTTCGAGGGCGTCAATGCGGGGCAGCAGGTTGTAGTTCTGGAATACAAAACCGATCTTTTGATTCCGAACAATTGCGAGCTCATCATCTTTCAGGTCGGAAACAAGCAAAGAATCGAGATAATATTCACCCGAAGTGGGAGAGTCGAGGCAGCCGATCATGTTCATCAAGGTCGACTTGCCAGAACCGCTAGGACCCATGATGGCAACCATCTCACCAGGAAAAATCTGCAGGTCAATGCCGCGCAATGCTGGAACCATGATCTCACCAAGGCGATAATCCTTGGTGAGATTACGAACATCGATCACGGGCATGGATGCCTGGGAGGTCTGTTCCATTCCTACCTACCCATGCCTGCGAAGGCATCCATCAGCGAGACAGGCGGTGAAAGCAGAATGGATTCTCCATCCTGGATGTCTGCTTGAAGGACTTCGATCTTGCGGCTTGAATAGGCGCCGATTTTGACTTCGACCTCAACCGGTATGCCATCCCGCAGGACGTAAACGTAATAGTTCCCATTACGGCTCACGACGGACTCAGCAGGAACAGTGTAAGTGTTAGGTTTTTCTTCGACCAGGATGTTCACACCCACTGTCATTCCCGGTCTGATGCCGTCATGCTCTGAATCGAGTTGGATAGTGACGTTGTAATTGACAATCCCAGCAGTGTTTACCCCAACGGTAGCAACTTCAACGACTTTTCCATAAAAGGTTTGATCGAAGTATGCGTCAAAGACCAATTCGGCTTCCTGCCCGACTTTGATCTGCGGAATATCAACTTCCGAAATGGGCACATCCACAAACAGCTCAGATAAATCAGCGATCTGGGCTGCGGGACTGCCAGCGCTTACCATGTCCCCAAGGTTGTAATTCAGGGCGGTGATGGTGCCGTCAAAGGGAGCTTTAATCGTCCGAGCTTCCAACTGCTTTTCCGCGAGTTTGAGCTGTAACTCGAGTTTTGCTTTTACCTCGGGGTCAGGCCCGTTAGCTATCTTGTCCAACTCTGCCTGCCAGGAGGCAATATTCTGTTTTTGCAGGTCGATCTGGCTGTTGAGTGAGGCAGTTTCGCTGGCGATGACAGCAGGGTCACAAAAATCAAGGTCCGCACGGGCGGCTTGAACCTGCAGCCAACTTGTCTCAGTTGGCCAGTTCTGGTAACTCTCGAGGGCATCATCGTAAGCCGTCTGCAGGTTGGTCAGACGCCAGTCCGTGCAATCGCGGCTGGTAAGCGCGAGCAGGTTCTGCTCGAGAGTGATGAGCGTCTTCTCGGCGTTGGTCAGATTGTTTTGCAAAGTGACGCGCTGAATGTCTGTATCGGATTCGAGGTTCTGTAAACTGGTTTGTGCGTTGAGTAAATTGAGCTGTGCCTGCAACATGTCTGCGGACAGGCGGGAATCGTCCAGACGATAAAGGATGGTGTCTTCTGTGACCTCTTCACCAACTTCATGATCCCTCTCACCAACAAAGCCTGAAGTTTGCCAGTAAAGCGTGGCGGATTGACGCGGACGAACAGGACCAGCTCCACTGATGGTGGAAGTGAGCGTCTCACGCGTGTATGGAACAGTTTCGAGTTGGGCGAGGGCTGCTTCGTTTGCTCTGCGCAGGCGACGTTGGTTCACGACATAGGCTCCTATAATCAGCGCCAGGATAAGCAAAATGATCAGCAGCGTGCGGCCGGTTTTATTCTTTTTCTTGATTTGGGTTCGATCAGCAGTGGACATCAATTCCTCCGAAATAATAATTTGCGATTATACCCCCTAATAATTAGAGAAGCATTAGATGGGATTAGACAAGCCAGGTGATCGAACCGCACCATTGTTCAATTTTCATTGGTGGTAGCCGGCAAGAAAGGCCTTGATTACTTGATCAATTTGGAGATCGATTTAAAGGCTGGGTGTTGAGCAGATCGCAACATACTGAAAAGCGCCATCTCGACGGTGGTCAGATGCACACCCTGGTTGGAAAGCTCCTGCAGGGCGATAGTTTTATTGTAGGGATTGCGTGAAGAAACAGCGTCTGCAGCCAGGTACACTTCAAAACCTTCCGCGATCAGATCGAGGCTGGATTGGTAAAGGCAAATGTGGGCTTCGAAGCCACAAATAAGCAGTTGTTGGCGCCTGGAATTGCGTATAGCCTGCCGAACAGCAGCGTCTTGCCAGATACTGAAGTGCACGCGCGGCATGTCGGTCTGATCAGGCAGAAGTCCGGCAATTTCAGGGATGGTGTGCCCAATTTTTTCTGGAACCTGTGCGGTGAGGAGCACCGGGATGCCAAGCAGCCCTGATCCCTGGACCAGTTGCCCAACGGCGCGGATGGCTGATTCGCTCTCAGCCACAACCCGGGCGAGATTGCCCTGGATGTCGATGACGACTAATAGAGTGGTTTCAGGGTTTAACATGGGCAGAGCTCCTGGTTCGAGGTGATTTGTTTCTATTATAATCAGGCCATGCCTATAAAAGCTGCTTTTCCGGTCATCTTGGATTCAATGAAACTATGGTGGAAGGACTGGGCCAACCAGGTACTGGTATCGCTGGTGGCAATTCTGCTCAGCCTGACCGTTGTGCTATATCCGATGGTACTTTTTGGCGTCTATGAACAAGCCCTGGACCTGACTCACGGCATTCGCACCGGCATCATTGGTTTCTGGCATGGCGTTAAGAGCTATTGGCGCAAGAGTCTGCCCTGGGGATTGCTGAACCTGCTGGTTCTGGCGTTATTAAGTTTAAATATCTGGTTTTATCAAAATACTGATCACCCTGTCGCACTGGTCTTGGTGATATTAATGATTGGATTGGGTTTTTTTTGGCTGATATGGCAATTCTACACTGTCAGTTGTTTTTTCTTACAAGAGGAAAAGACGCTTAAGATTGCCTGGAAGAATGGTTTGGCGATCATTTTGTCACAGCCTGGATATGCATTGGTGATCGCAATTGTGATGTTGGTCTTTTTAGGACTATCCATAACAACTTTCATTCCATTATTCCTGGGTTCAATTCCGCTGATCGCCATCCTGGGATTGCGTGCTGTCCAGGCAACTATCAAGCAGGATGATGCATAATTTGCCAGACTCAAAATTAGTTCCATCGAGCTGAAGTGAGAAGTTATGGCGCGAAAAATCCTTGGCTACATCGAGTTAGTTTGGACCTGCGATAGTTGTGGTACAAAAAATCCAGGTGCCATAAAATCCTGCACCAGTTGCGGCTGAATGGCAGCGATTTAAATGCGGTTTGGCCGGCAGCAAACCTGACAAACACACAGCGGATCGGGCAGGCAACCGAGACTTATACCATTTGGTTCAATGTTGGAGGGAGGGAGTATGATCTGCAGACTTCGGATTACAACTTGTATCAGCTAGCCTATCCTGGCAGCCAGTGGGAACTGGAGGTAAATCAGCTTGGCGGAGTTACATCCGCCATACCAGCGGATTAATCGTTGGCATGCCCCAAGAAACCTATAAAAACCCGCCAACCAGGCGGGTTTTTGTGTGAAGTGGTTAGCGATATCCGGGGATCAACACCCAGCGGTCGCCGTCCTTGAAGGCATAATAAGGCAGCCAGCCAAGACCAAAGAACTCCTCGACGATGTCCTTTTTAAGGGGGTTGATGGTGACTTCGCGGATGGTGCCAACCGTTTCCTGTGCGCTTTCCTGGTAGGCATCCAGTTCCTCTTTCATCTTTGCGTCCAGCTCAGCAAGCTGTTTGTTGTATTCTTCAATCATCAGTTCCGACTCTTCCAAGTTGGACTTGGCAGTCGAGGTCAACCGGCGTTTAGTGAGCGAGCTGTTGACGCTCTTCTTACGCCCGGAGAAGAGGCTTATGACCGTGGAGAGACCTGTGCCAGCTTCTTCCATGCGGCGCTGGTTGAGTATCTTCTTGTCTTTTTCAAGTTCGATCTCTTCCTTTATTTTCTTGGCTTCAATCGACTTGCGCAGTTTTTCGTACTTTTCCTCGATTTTCTTTACCGCGTCAGATTGCCCTCCCTGGCTGGCTTGGGTGCAACGGGCTTCAAACTCTTCCCGGCTCTCGCCGGGTTTGGAAGTGAGCTTGAGCTTGTCATTGGTGTAGAGCGTCAGGCTGTTATCGCGATAGATCCATTCCAGGAAATCCTTGGAGAGGCTGGCGATGTTCTTTTCGTCGTCGAACGGGTAGCGTAAATCACCAAAGGTGGCGTTTGGGAGGGGACGGGATTCGGTTGCCAGCATGTCGATCGGGTCGTGTTGATAATCAATCCAGCGCACCAGCCCGCGCCCTTCGATGCCGGGAAGATGGATGGAGATTTTCTTTTCCAGATCCACTCCATAAGTACGGTTAGCAAAGTAAACCTTTGCCTGACCTACCAATACGGGTTCATAGTGATAGCGGGGTTCCGCGCTGGAAGGAATGCCACGTTCTGCGGCCAGCTTGAGGACCTCACTGAGACTGACCGTGACCGGCAGGTAAACCACGCTGACCTTGGATGAGAGGAACGGTTCAGTCGGACTGCCGGGAAGGTTCTGGCTTGTACCTCCGCGAACTTCTTCCACGCTGATCGGTGCGCTGCCAGCAGCGGCGCTTGAGATCTGCAGCACGTCTGCTCCAACCAGGCGGTTGAGCTCAGAGATCTTCGTACGCATGATCGGCCCGGGAAGGTAATTCATCGCCCAGCGAGTCGTGAAAATTTCAGGGGTTTTGGCGTGCACATTATGCAGTAAGAAAACGCGCTTGCCGAGGGCGGAGATGGTGGTGTCGAAGTATCCGCGATCAAAGGAGCCTGTCGCAGTCGCCAGGCCATCCAGCAGGCGCTGTTTATCCTGATCCGTCTGGAGTTTGCCGATGATCCATGTGCCGGCGTTGGATAGCGCTTTGTAATCCAGATCGATAGGGTTTTGAGTCGCAAGCACCAAACCAACACCGAAGGCGCGCGCTTGTTTGAGAAGACGCAGGATGATCGGTTTGCTGGGTGGATTTGCGACTGGCGGCAGATAGCCAACAATCTCATCAAAATACACCAGGGCGCGCAGGCTGCTGGTACCGGATTGCGTCCGCATCCAGGTCTCGACCGCAGAATAGAGCAGGGTGATGAAAAACATGCGCTCCTGGTCCGCCAGGTGAGCCAGATAAAAGACGCTGTGGCGCGGTTTGCCATCGGGTGAGTAGAGGAAGGCGCCGATGTCGAGCGGCTGCCCTTGCAGCCAATCCTCAAAAGAAGGCGCGGCGATGAAATTGTTAAGCGCCATAGCCAGTTCAAAGCGGTCTTTTTCCGGGTAGAACTTGGAGAGGGGGAAGACCCCTAATTTCTCAAAGGGTGGCGTCTGAACCTGCATGATGAGTGATTCCAGGTCAAGATCGTGCCCCTGGCTCCAGGCGTTCTCGAAGATGTTGGAAAGCAAAATATGTTCGCGTGAGCGCACGGGGTCGATATCTTGATATCCGACAAGTTCGAGCAAGGCGGTAGCAGTGCTGCTGATGTTCTCTCGCAGGGTTTCTTTGTTTTCCGCCCAGGGGATGGAGGGGGCTTTTAGGGAGGAGAGAATGCTTACTGAGAAGCCGGAATCAGAACCTGGAGTGTAAATGGCATAATCCACATTAGTAGCAAGCTTCTGCATGCGCGCCTGGTCGATGCCTGAACGCTCAAGACCTTTTTGCCAACTATCAGCCGCTTCCGCAGCGGTTTGCTCCGGGGTTTTGCCTTCACGCCGGGCGATGTCTTCATCCACCCAAGGCGCAAAATCTGATGGCAGCAGGTTGGGGAAGTGCAGCAGGTGGTTGGTGAGGTCGCCTTTGGGGTCGATCAGGATGGCAGGGATGCCCTGCAATGCGGCTTCTTCGAGCAGGATAATGCCCATACCCGTTTTGCCAGACCCGGTCATACCGGTTATGACTGCATGGGTGGTGAGATCGCTGGGGTCATAGAAGATGAGTTTGTCGGGGATGACCGCCTTGGTGGCGAGGTCGTAAGCTTGACCGAGATAAAATTCTGAGGAATTGAGTTCCATAAAGCCTCTCCTTATCTATCAATTCAGTATGATTTGATTATAAATCAACGTTATGCGGTTTTAGGTTCGGGATAATGCCCCTACTTGCGCTCCTGCAAGAAATGGATCGCGGTCTTAGTTAGCCGGCTACGAGGAGATCATGTGGCTCAGGGTCGAATTGGTCTAAAGTTTGCAAAACAGGTCGTTTTCTTATTAGGAATCAAATTTGGATCAAGTTCTCTTCTTCAGAGGGTAAAAAAATGCTATCGGGTCTCTAAAAATTGGACACAGGATGTTGACATCTGGCAATTGACATCTGGCAATATTAACTCAAACATTGCATTTAAGTTATAATATCGAAATTGGAGTCGGAGATCTCCAAAACTCGGGCGAAAAGTTACTATCCGAAACCAAAACCAACCCAGAAAAATAGGTGATTGATCGTAT
>Ga0079099_1025019_pt1 | contig 18328 bp, 15 predicted proteins | sample ADurb_H2B_02_Slu_FD_77098 | JGI IMG/M metagenome (GOLD analysis project Ga0079099, IMG submission 77098) | Active sludge microbial communities from Illinois, USA, of municipal wastewater-treating anaerobic digesters - ADurb_H2B_02_SludgeMetaT... | ecosystem: Engineered > Bioreactor > Anaerobic >... | reverse complement strand
GTGATATTTATTTTTCCAAACTAACATTCAGTTCTAAAGGCATCGAATCCACTAACAGTTCTAAAGCCAGATAGTTGCTGTTACATAGCTTAGCTTTAAACTCTTGACCCATGACCAGGCTAGGGGGTGAAATATCTACGACCAATCCCTGCTTTTCAAAATTCATAGTGGCACTGGCAGTAACCATATTAACTAATTCAGAAATAGCACTTTGAGCCATAGGGTCCATCTCAGCTACTGGCATCCCCATCATCATAGTGGAAGCAATCTTCCGAGCAGTCTCTTCATCCATATTATAAGCAATATTGCCGCGAATATGGTTAGTCATTCCAATCAGGACGGTAACACCTTTACTGTCTACTACCTGCTCCTTTACTGCCAAACCTCCCCGGGTAATACTCTGAAAACCTAATTGCGGTAATACTTGCCCTAAGGCATCAATAAAAGGATTAACTAAGTTTACGTCCAAATTACTCCCCTCCTGCAAAACCAACACTCATGCTTAGTTGACCGATTTCCGTCTGAGCTGTGGCCATAAATGATTTAAGTTTGGGATTAACTATGCTTAGATTGCTGCCAAATAATATACTAGGCGGAGTCGGCCTTAACTCTATACCTTCATAGCTATTATTGATCTTAGATAGACTATGTCCACAAACAATATTGGCAAACTCAGCTACTCCATGCAAAACATCTTCTTCCCCCAAAACATCTTTTTCTGAAATTCGCTGCGTAAAGAATTGTGCTGTTTCTAAGCTGGCATCCAGAATCATTCTTCCCTGTTGACTTCCTGTTAAACCAAAAACAATAGCTAAGCCTTGGGAAATGAACTTTCCTCCTTGAGCACTGGTAACACTAAGCTCACAATCTAGTCTAGCCATATCCTTTAGATTCTGTTTAAAGGACTGGATAAAATACTCTAAAAACTTTTCCTGCCAGCCATCCTCAATTTGCTGCAACTGACATACTTGGCGAATGGTATTCATTAATTCCTGAGAGGCTACAGGTTTTTGCAAAAATCCTTTTACTCCGATAGATTTTCCCTGAGCAATCAGTCTTTCATCTTTCAACGAACTAAGAACTACAATACGGGCTTGGGGATCAAAGAGCATAATTTGCCTGCTGCAGATTAAACCATCCATATCAGGCATAGTTATATCCATAGTCACTACATCTGGTGTTAAAGAACGATAAAGCTCTATCCCTTCCCGACCAGTCTCTGCCACGCCGCAAATTTCAAATTCATTCTCATCTAAAGTTCTTTTGATTACCATTTGGCTAAAGGGTGAGTCATCAACTATCAGCACACGAATTCTATCCATTTTTCTCACCTACCATTTGTTTTATTCTTTCCCCTATTATAATACCTAACTTATTTCTATATATCAAGATAATGTTAAATAATGTTATACTTTTGTTTAAAAAAAGAGAGAGAATTAGATTAAAACAACTCTAATTCTCTCTTGAAAAATTTTCTTTATAACTAGGTTTATTAGATTTTTATTCCCAATAAATTCAAGACAGCTTTCAGAATAAAAATGCTTGTTAATAGATAGAACATCCAATGTACTTCTTTAGCACGTCCAGTTAAGACTTTAATAGCAGTATAACTGATTAGACCGAAAGCAATACCATTAGCAATACTATATGTAAATGGCATCATTACAATAGTTAAGAAGGCAGGCAAGCCTTCAGTAAAGTCTTCAAAATCTATTTCTTTTACACTAGCCATCATAAAAATACCGACGATAATCAAGGCTGGTGCGGTGGCTGCTGCAGGAACCAATCCCGCTAAAGGAGCAATAAATAAAGCTAAGAGAAAGAGAATTCCCGTAGTAACCGCTGTTAAACCAGTTCTACCACCTGCAGCTACTCCCGCTCCACTCTCAATATAGGCAGTAACTGTACTAGTTCCTAACATAGCTCCAACAGGAATACCACTAGCATCTACCAGCATAGCTTTCCCTAAAAGAGGAGATTTGCCTTCTTTGTCTAACAAATTAGCTCGTCCTAAAGTTCCCACTAAGGTGCCCAATGTATCAAATAATTCCACAAAAGTAAAGGTTAGAATAATATTTAACAACCCTAAATGAATTGCTCCCATAATATCTAACTTTAAGAAAGTAGGAGCAAGACTAGGCGGTAGGCTAAATAGGTCACCCAAGCCAGTTGGCACTTTGGTTATTCCTAAAAACATGGCTACAATAGTACTTAGTAAAATTCCGATTAGGATAGCTCCGTTTATTCTCAAAGCTAGTAAAATACCAGTAAAAATTAAACCTACTAGGGTTACGATAGCAGCAGGGTCCTGTAAGTTACCTAAAGTCATTAGAGTCTCAGGATGGTCTGCTATAATGGCTCCGGATTTGAAACCAATAAGAGCGATAAATAAACCAATACCCACAGTAATAGCTTTCTTTAAGCTAAGGGGAATAGAATCTACAATAGTTTCCCGGACTTTAGTCACAGTTAAAATAATAAAGACTATACCAGAGATAAATACAGCTCCTAACGCTACTGGCCAGGGAACACCCATTCCTTGGATAACAGTAAAAGTATAGAAAGCGTTAAGACCCATACCAGGAGCTAAAGCAATAGGAATATTAACATAAAGACCCATCACAATAGTAATTAGACCAGCAGCAAGACAAGTAGCCACCATAACAGCACCTTTATCCATACCGCCTATCCCTAAAATGTTAGGATTAACAAAGATAATATAAGCCATAGTCATAAAAGTAGTAATACCAGCTATAATTTCTGTTCTAACAGTAGTATTATTCTCTTTTAATTTAAACAAATTTTCTATCATCCTTTACCCTCCCCTTTATTTACTTGTTAAAGCCTTATGACCAATATCTCTCCGGTATTGGGCTCCAGTAAAAAAAATACTTTCTACTCCTTGATAAGCTCTGTTTCTAGCTTCTTCCACATTAGCTCCCAAAGCAGTAACTCCCATTACTCGGCCTCCGCCAGTAACAATCTGCTCTCCTTCTTGTTTGGTGCCAGCCTGGAAAACCACTACCTTATCTAGCTGATTAGCCTCCCTTATACCTCTAATCACCTCCCCTTTCTGATAGTCGCCTGGATACCCCTGGGCAGCCATTACCACACAAACAGCAGTATCTGCTTTCCAAGTTACGGGCAGCTTTTCTAAATTACCAGCTGCAACCGCTTCCATTATTTCTACTAAGTCGGTGTCTAAACGAGGTAAAATTACTTGAGTCTCAGGGTCTCCAAAACGAGCATTAAACTCTAAAACTATTGGACCCTGGTCAGTCAACATCACACCAGCATAAATAACTCCCTTGTATTCCCTACCTTCAGCAGCCATGGCTCTTACTGTAGGTTCCGTGACTTCCTCTATGATTTGGTTAATTAATTCCTGACTAATATGGGGCACTGGAGAATAGGCTCCCATCCCCCCGGTGTTAGGCCCTTGATCACCTTCAAAAATTCTTTTATGATCCTGGGCTGGGACCATAGGAACCACGGTTTTACCGTCAGTAAAAGCCAATAAAGAGACTTCCTCGCCTATTAGGCAGTCTTCTACAAGAATTCTTTGACCTGCCTCGCCAAAAGCTTGCTTATCCAACATATCTATTGCCGCCTGACAGGCCTCATCTACGCTGCCTGCAACAATTACTCCTTTTCCAGCCGCTAATCCATCAGCTTTAACCACCAAAGGAGCGCCCTTGCTTCTGATATACTCTATGGCCGCACCGCTCTCAGTAAAAACAGCATAATCCGCAGTAGGGATGCAGTACTTCTTTAAGAGATTTTTCATAAATACTTTGCTTCCCTCGATTTCGGCTGCAGCTTTGCTAGGTCCAAAAACCTTTAGACCTCTAGCATTAAATTCGTCTACTAGTCCAGCTACTAAAGGAAGTTCTGGACCTACTACCGTTAAATCTATTTCCTCCCGCTTAGCAAAATCAGCTAATCCTTGAATATTATCCACGGATAGATCTACACATTGAGCTAACTCTGCAATTCCTGGATTGCCGGGAGCAGCATAAATTTGAGAAACTTTCGCACTCTGTTTTATTTTCCACACTAAAGCATGTTCACGACCGCCGCTTCCTACAACTAATACCTTCATCGGTTCTCCTCCTCAGACAACTTAATGTTTAAAATGTCTTTCACCAGTAAAAATCATAGCTAGATTATACTGATCTGCAGTAGCAATAACTTCCTGGTCGTTTCCAGCTCCCCCAGGTTGGATAACAGCCTTGACGCCTGCCTGAGCTGCCACTTCTACTCCATCAGAGAATGGAAAAAAAGCATCAGAGGCTAATAAAGAACCAGTAGCTTTCTCTCCTGCTTTAGAAAGAGCTATCTTTACTGATTCAACTCTACTCATTTGTCCTGCCCCTACCCCAACGGTTTGCTTGTTTTTAGCTAGTACTATAGCATTAGATTTCACGTGCTTTACTATTTTCCAGGCAAACAACAAGTCATCCAGCTCTTCTTGGCTGACCGACCTTTTAGTTACTGTTTTTAAATTGTCAAGCTGAATAACATCTTCGTCCTGAACTAATAGTCCTCCCTGAATGAACTTATATTCCCTTGCTCTTTCCGTCTTTTCCATCAGACTTCCCACTTCCAGCACCCTCAGGTTAGGCTTTTGTGCCAATATTCTTAAAGCTTCTTCACTATAGGAAGGGGCAACCACTGCTTCTAAGAAAGTCTGCACCATTTCCTCTGCAGTACCTTTGTCCACTTCCTGATTAAGCCCCACAATTCCTCCATAAGCAGAGAGTGGGTCAGCCTGATAAGCTTTTTGGTAAGCATCGGTGATATTATCAGCACAAGCAGCTCCGCAAGGGTTAGTGTGCTTGATAATAGCCGCTGCTGGTTCGCTGAATTCTTTCACAATACCCAAAGCAGCTTCTAAATCCACTAAGTTATTATAGGAGAGTTCTTTCCCTTGCAGCTTTTTAGCTCCGGCTACACAAGGTGCCTCCAGGGATTTTTTACGGTAAAAAGCTGCCTTCTGTTGAGGATTTTCACCATATCTCAAGTCCTGAACCTTTTGATAGGCCAAAACTAATTCCTCTGGGAATTCTAATTCTTCCTCCAACTGGCCTAAATATTCCGAGATAGCTAAATCATATTGAGCAGTATGGAAGAAAGCTTCCTTGGCTAAATTAAACCTAGTTTCCAGGGAAAGAGCCCCTTTATGATTCTCCAATTCTACTATTATTTCCCCATATCGCTTGGGATTAGTAACAATACCCACTCCCTGATAATTCTTAGCAGCAGCCCTAACCATGGTAGGGCCTCCAATATCAATATTCTCAATAGCTTCTTCTAAAGTAGTTCCCTCTTGAGCAATTACTTGCTGAAAAGGATAAAGATTAACCACAACTAGATCAATAGGAGTAATTCCTTTCTGGGCTAAAGCTTCTAGATGCTCCTCTTTATCCCGACGGGCTAGAATAGCACCATGGATATGGGGGTGCAAAGTCTTAACTCTTCCGTCTAAGATTTCCGGGAAACCTGTCACTTCTGAGACAGCCTTTACAGGTAGTCCGGCCTCCTTTAAAGTCTTTAATGTCCCCCCTGTAGAAATAATTTCTATCTGCAACTCATTCAATTTTTTAGCTAGTTCTACTAAACTAGTCTTATCGGAAACACTTAATAAAGCTCTACGTATTCTTAACATAGCATGCCCCTCCCAACTACTTTTCTACGACCACTTTATTACCTTCTACTTTTAGTTTACCTTCTAAGTATAACTTAATAGCCTGAGGGTAAATCCAGTGTTCCACCCTTAAAATTCTCTCCCTCAAAGTTTCCACAGTGTCAGTAGGTTGCACTAGAGCAGGCGATTGGATAATGATAAGGCCACTGTCTAGACCCTCATCTACAAAATGAACTGTAGCTCCGGTTACCTTTACCCCATAGTCAAAGGCCTGTTGCTGAGCATTAAGGCCTGGAAAAGAGGGCAGCAAAGAAGGATGGATATTCATTATTCTTCCTTTAAATTTCTGGACAAATACCGGGGATAGCAAACGCATAAAGCCAGCTAGGATAACCAAATCTACTTGATAATCTTCTAATGTTTCTAGCAATCTCTGATCATATTCTTCCCTAGATTCTCCTGCTTTCTCTTCTAGATATTGAGTAGCCGTTCCAGCAATGCTAGCTCTTTCCAAAGCATAGACTTGAGGCTTATTACTGATTACCACCCCTACTTCCGCATCCAATTCTCCCTTAGTAATCGCATCCAAAATGGCCTGTAGATTACTGCCGTTTCCGGAGACTAGAACCCCTAATTTCTTTTTCTCCATCTTCCTCACCTCCAATTTACCTAACTAGACTATCCGAATTTTTTCTGTTCCCTCTCCTATTTCGCCAATCAAGTAAGCTTTCTCTCCTAGTCCTTCCAGTTTAGCTAGGATAGTCTCTGCATCTTCGGAAGCAACCACTAAAGCCAAGCCTATTCCCAGATTAAAGGTCTTATACATTTCCGTCCAAGGAATATTACCCTTTTCCTGCAGCAACTTAAAGATAGGAAGGATATCCCAAGTCCCTTCCTTGATTATGGCTTGCTTTCCGTCCGGGATTACTCGAGGTAGGTTCTCAATAAGACCTCCACCAGTAATGTGAGCTATTCCCTTTAATTGATGCTCTTCTAATAAATTAAGAACAGTTTTTACATAAATCTTAGTAGGAGTTAGAATCTCTTCCCCTAAGGTTTTCCCTAGTTGAGAAATATTCTCTGTTAAAGAATATCCAGCCAACTCTAAAAGAACCTTCCGGGCTAAAGAGTAGCCATTACTATGTAAGCCAGCTGAAGCTAAACCGATTATCTTATCTCCCTTGCTGATTTTACTGCCATCAATAATTTTGCTTTTTTCTACTATCCCTACTGCAAAACCAGCCACGTCATATTCATCTTCAGGGTAAAAACCAGGCATCTCTGCTGTTTCTCCCCCAATAAGAGAACAGCCAGCCTGTTGACAACCTTCTGCTATTCCCTTGACTATATCCGCTACCTTGTCGGGGAATAACTTCCCTACTGCTAGATAGTCTAGAAAAAACAGGGGGCGTGCCCCCTGCACTACAATATCGTTAACACACATAGCCACAGCATCTATGCCAATAGTATCATGTTTATCCATTAGAAAAGCTATCCGCAGTTTTGTTCCTACACCATCAGTACCGGCTACCAAGACTGGTTCCTGATATTCTTCCTTGGATAAAGCGAACAAGCCGCCAAATCCGCCTATATCTCCTAATACTCCAGAAGTAAAGGTAGATTGGACATACTTTTTCATTTTGGATACAGCCTCATAGCCTGCTTCAATATCTACTCCCGCATCTTTATAAGTTACTTCCTTTTTATTCTCACTCACTCTTCTCTCTCCTCGCCTCTAAAATATACTTATCTACCCCTACACTTTCCGAGGCCTTCACAGGATAACTATTATTAAAACAGGCTAAACAAAGTTGATTTTCCTCTAAGCCAACTGCTTTTAACAAACCTTCATTACTTAAATAACAGAGACTATCAGCCTGAATATACTGTCTGATTTCTTCCACTGTATGGTCAGAGGCAATTAATTCTTTGCGGATGGAAGTATCTATCCCATAAAAGCAAGGGTGAGCAATGGGTGGTGAAGTAATATACATATGCACTTCCTTGGCTCCAGCCTCTCTTAACAAGTTAACTATCTTACCGCTGGTAGTTCCTCTTACTATAGAGTCATCAATCAGAACTACCCTCTTTCCTTCTACCACTTCCCTAATAGGGTTCAATTTTAGTTTAACAGCAAATTCCCTTAATTCCTGCTTAGGCTGAATAAAAGTTCTACCTACATAGCGGTTTTTCATCAAGCCATTTTCGTAAGGAATTCCAGTAGCATGAGAAAAACCCATGGCCGCCGAGATACCTGAATCAGGTACAGGAACCACTATATCAGCCTCCACAGGATACTCTTTTGCTAAAACCTCTCCCATTCTTTGGCGGGCTAGATGGACATTAATTCCATCAATAGTGCTATCAGGGCGGGCAAAATAAATATATTCAAAAACACAGGAAGCTCGTCTTGGAGATACAGTGGAAATAACTTTATAGCCGTCTTTATTAATTACTACTACTTCTCCTGGAGCTACGTCTCTCACTAGTTTAGCTCCTACTACATCTAGGCCACAAGTCTCAGAAGATAGAACATAAGAACCATCGGACATTTGACCTAAGCAGAGGGGACGAATTCCATGAGGGTCCCTAACTCCAATCAATTTATCCCGAGTCATGATAACTAGAGCATAAGCTCCTTCTATCTTACTCATGCACTCTATTACCCCGTCTTCTAATGTAGCCTTGTCCACCTGCTGAGCAATTAGGTTAATAATAACTTCACTATCAATAGTAGTTAAAAAAACCGTCCCTTTTTGTTCTAATTCACTTCTAAGCTTGTCTGTATTAACAAGATTACCGTTGTGGGCTAAGGCAATGGGACCTCCTAAATAACGAGCTACTAAAGGCTGGGCATTAGTAATTAAGCTAGAGCCTGTAGTAGAGTAACGAACATGACCTATGGAGATATTGCCTGTTAACTTTTGTAAATCTTCAGACTTGAATGCTTCAGAGACTAGACCCATACCTTTGTGAACTGCTACATCAACTTCATCACAAACAGCTATCCCTGCGCTTTCTTGTCCTCTATGCTGTAAAGCATAGAGACCGAAATAAGTTAGCAAAGATAAATCTTTTTTCTCACTCTTGCTAAAAATCCCGAAAACCCCGCATTCCTCTTTCATTTTATCTGCTGAGGAAAGCTCTGCTAAGTTGTACATCTCCTTGCCCCCCGCTAATCTATTTTTCAGTAACTCTTTTTAGGACCTCTTGATAAGCTCCTTCTACGTTTCCCAAATCACGGCGGAAGCGATCTTTATCCAATTTTTCTCCAGTAGCCATATCCCAGAAACGACAGGTGTCAGGAGAAATTTCATCCCCTAAAATAACCTGACCATGGTAACGACCAAATTCTAGTTTGAAGTCAATTAAGTCAATTCCTCTTTCAGCAAAATATTTCAATAAAGCTTGATTAATTTTTAAAGCTAAATCTTTCATAGTATCCATTTCTTCCTGGGTAGCCCAGCCCATAGCTTTAACATGATATTCATTGATCATTGGATCTCCTAAGTCATCATCCTTATAGTAAAACTCTAGCACAGGAATGGATAAAACAGTACCTTCAGGAGCACCAATTCTTTGAGCTAAACTGCCGGCTACTTTATTGCGGGCAACTACTTCTACAGGAATAATCTCTAATTTCTTCACAATCAGCTCTCTTTCGCTAATTGATTCATGTTGATGAGTAGGAATACCCAACTCTTCTAAATACTTAAATATTTCTGTAGAAATCTTAGCATTATAAACCCCTTTGTCTTCAATAGTACCCTTTTTTAAACCATTAAAGGCAGTGGCGGAATCCTTATACTCTACCCAGACTAAATCCGGATTCTCGGTAGCATAGATGATCTTGGCTTTTCCCTCATATAGCTTTTCCTTCTTTTCCACTTTCTTACCCTCCTATAAGTCTAATCTTTTAAAGATAGTATCTACATTTTTAATATGGTAATCATAATCAAAGCAAGCTTTTATTGCTTCATTGCTTAAATATTTAGCTATCTCTTGGTCACTAAGCAGTAATTCTTCAAAGTCCGCTTTCTCTTCCCAAGCCTTGAGAGCATTTCTTTGCACTAAAGCATAGGCCTCTTCCCGTTTAATGCCGCCCTTCTCCACCAATTCCAGCATGATTTTTTGAGAAAAGGTTAGTTTACCCGTAATTCTCATGTTGCGTTTCATATTTTCTGGATAAACATTTAGGTTCTTAACAACTCTAGTAAATATTTTTAACATATAGTGCAAAAGAATACAACTATCAGGAATAATTACTCTCTCTACGGAAGAATGTGTTATGTCTCTTTCATGCCAAAGAGCCACATTCTCTAAAGCAGCTAAGGCATTTCCTCTTAGTACCCTAGCCAAACCGCTAACTCTTTCAGAGGTAATGGGATTTCTTTTGTGTGGCATAGCAGAAGAACCCTTTTGACCTTTAGAAAACTCTTCTTCCACTTCTAAAATATCCGTCCGCTGAAGGTTGCGCAGTTCTAAAGCAAATTTATCTAGAGAGCTGCCAATGATAGCTAAAGTACTCATAAACTCTGCATGGCGATCCCTTTGCAGGATTTGAGTTGATACTTCGGCCGGCTTTAGTCCTAGATGTTTGCAGACATACTCTTCGATAAAAGGATCAATATTAGCAAAGGTTCCCACTGCTCCAGAAATCTTCCCCGCACTGACTACTTCTCTAGCAGCCTCTAATCTAGCGATATTACGACGATTTTCTGCTATCCAGAGAGCCATTTTCAAACCGAAAGTAACAGGTTCAGCATGAATTCCATGAGTCCTGCCAATCATTAGGGTATATTTGTGCTCTTGAGCTTTTTCTACTAAAACCTTGTCCAGCTCTTTTAGGCTTTCCAGAAGTAATTCTGCTGCTTCTTTCATTAAGACAGCTAAAGAAGTATCTAGCACATCAGACGATGTCATCCCATAGTGAATATATTTAGATGCTTCTCCTACATACTCACCCATTACTGTTAAAAAAGCGATAACATCATGTTTAGTTACTTCTTCCACTTGATAGATTTTTTCTATATCAAAGTCTGCTTTTTCCCTAATTTGTCTAGCGGCTTCCTTAGGTATTTGACCTAATTCAGCCATGGCCTCGCAAGCTAAGATCTCTATCTCCATCCATTTGCTGTACTTGTTTTCATCATCCCAAATTTTACCCATCTCAGGGGTAGTATACCTATCAATCATTTCTTCTCCTCCATTTCAACAATACTTCCTTCTTATTATTACCAGATAAAAACAAATAAACCCAGCCGGGTAAGTTCCTTGTCTGTACGAGTGGAACCTACCCGTCTGGGTTTTTATCCCTTCGGTGTAGTACTATGGAAACAAGAACCATAATACCTGTGCCACTTGGACCAGTCCCCAAGCTATAACCTAGACTTAGACGGAACCCTAGGCACACTTCCCCTCATAGTCCGGATGGTTTACGGCCACCCAGTAGAAACTCCCGGGCCATATTCCCAGGACTATACGAGAGCTAAACTTATTCAATTTCCTCTCTCATCATAGCAAACGATAGCATATTTTGTCAATACTTTGCCTATTTTTTATAGTACTTAGCGATCCAACAAAGAAAATGTTCTCCATGGTAAGCAGGTATCTCTAAAGCAGTTAAAAAACCTTTTATTTCACTAGCAGCAATCATAAAATCTAAGTATTGATCATAGCAATCTTCTATTTCATAAGCTGAAGAAGTTAAACAGCCTTTTTCCCGCAGAATTTTTACCCCCTCCCGAGAGTTAGGGTAAAAAATAGGATATGTATCCGGCTGTTGAATATGCCAGAAAACAGACAAGACAAATAAGAGCCTTAGTCGTTGGTTGCTCCGGTAATTAGACTTGACAAAGTCTACTAGAGGCTCCATTTTTTTTAGTTCAGTTAAGCGGGGAATAGCTATATGCCGTCTAATGAAAGCTTCCAATTGCCCTAGTCTGCCCATCTCCTGACATTCATTATAGACCCCTTGAATAATGGGAATAGCTCTTCCGATACCCCAGCGCATATTAATGAGGGGAATTTTGTCCCGCCATTCTTCTATTTCCCGTCGGGCAGCCAGAAATCCTTCCAGCAAATCCAGAATTTCCGGTCTTACTTCATCACGGCGCTCTTTTATTTTTTCTACTTCCCTTAGGTAGTCTTGATCACGGAGGTATTCATCTAATAGTGCGGATAGCTTCATCCTGATTCCCCCTTTCCTAACTATTCTTGATTCTATTTTAGCATGAATTAGTATAAATTGTCATTAAATTATGGTAAGGGCAAAGGATTATCTTCAACTAAGAGAGAAATACTTTCCTAAATATAACCAAAGGAGGCAAAAAAGTTGAGTGATTTTTCCAATCTATCTTCCCTGCAATTAGATGCGCTAAGAGAAGTCGGTAATATTGGAGCTGGCAATGCAGCTAATGCTCTTTCCCTCATGCTCAATAAAAAAGTAGATATCACTGTCCCCCAAGTGAAAGTTGTTCCTTTAGAAGAAGTCCCCGATACTTTGGGAGGCCCGGAAAATATAGTGGTAGGGATTTTACTCCGCGTAGAAGGTCCTGCCCCCGGCAGCGTCATGTTTCTTCTTCCCCAGAATCAAGCCTTCGAATTGGTTGATATGCTGATGATGCGGGAAAAAGGCTCTACCCAGGCTTTTGCAGAGATGGAACAGTCAGCCCTTAAAGAAATTGGCAATATTTTAACCGGTTCCTATCTCAATGCCCTCTCCTATTTCACCAAGCTGACCCTGCAGCCTTCTGTTCCAGCAGTAGCTCGGGATATGCTGGGTTCCATTCTAAGTATAGTATTAGCTGAAATAGGTCAATTTAGTGATTATGCTCTTTTAATTGAAACAGAATTTTTAGACGGAGAAGATGGAATCACTAGTCAATTTTTCCTGGTACCAGAGCCCGATTCACTACCAATACTTTTCCAGGCATTAGGTTTAACTTGATTCTCAAAAAGCTCTTCCAGCAACCTGCGAGAAAATAATTTTCTAGGAGGTGGTGTTCATGTTTTCCAATAAAGAAACACTGAAGAAAGCGTTTCTGAATAAATTACAGACTATGCAGGGAGAAAATATTGAAGAGGCCTCAGATATAGATAAATATCTAGCTTTAGGAAACGTAATCCGAGATTATATTACTAAGAAGTGGGTTCATACTAATAACCATTATCTGCAGAAAGATACTAAAGAAGTTTATTATTTTTCTATGGAATTCCTGCTAGGCAGGCTTTTAGGAAAGAACCTCTTAAATCTGGGTATTAAAGAAGTCTGTGAGGCAGCCCTCAAGGACTTGAATATCAGCCTTAGTGAACTAGAAGAACTAGAACCCGATGCAGGCCTCGGTAATGGCGGTCTAGGCAGACTGGCAGCCTGCTTCTTAGATTCCTTAGCCTCCCTGCAATTGCCCGGCCATGGCTGCGGGATCAGATATAAATATGGCCTTTTCGAACAAAGAATTGTTGATGGTTATCAAGTAGAACTTCCTGATAATTGGCTAAGGGATGGCAATGTCTGGGAGATACGTAAAAGCGATAAGGCTATTGAAGTTAAATTTGGCGGTAATGTAAGGATCGATCAAGATGGCGATAGAACAATTTTTATCCATGAAAATTATGATCCAGTTTTAGCAGTACCTTATGATACACCAATTCTAGGCTATAAGAATAATACGGTTAATACCTTGCGCCTTTTTAGTGCTGAAACCACAAAAACTGAATTCGATTTCTCATCTTTTAGCAAGGGAGAATATCTTAAAGCTGTGGAGTATAAATACTCCACAGAAGCCATCTCCCAAGTCCTCTACCCTGATGATCGTCATTATGAAGGAATGATTCTTCGCCTTAAGCAGCAGTATTTCTTCGTTTCTGCCGGGCTGCAAAGCATCATAAGAAGATTCAAAAGAAAAGGCCATTCTCTTCAGGAATTACCTGATAAAGTGGCTATCCATATTAACGACACTCATCCTGCCTTAGCGATACCGGAGCTGATGCGCATTTTAATAGATGAGGAAGGCCTAGGTTGGGAAGAAGCTTGGAAAATTACCACCAGCACCATTTCCTATACTAATCATACAATCTTGGCGGAAGCTCTAGAGAAATGGCCTGTTAACGCTTTTCAGAACCTGCTGCCTCGAATTTATATGATTGTGGAAGAAATTAATGAGAGATTCTGCCAAGAACTCTGGCAAAAGTATCCCGGAGATTGGGAAAGGATTCACTCTATGGCTATTATTGCTGATGGCCAGGTCAAAATGGCTCATTTAGCTGTGGTAGGAAGCTACAGCATCAATGGCGTAGCAAAAATTCATACTCAAATCCTAAAAAAACAAGTAATGAACAATTTTCACGACTATTATCCTTATAAGTTCAATAATAAAACTAATGGAATCACTCATCGTCGTTGGCTCTTAAAATCTAATCCAGCCTTAGCCAGCTTAATCACTGAGTTAATTGGACCTAGCTGGATTAAGCACCCTACAGATTTGACTGCCTTGCTCAAATATACTGAAGATTCTACAGTACAAGATAAACTGTCCCAAATTAAACTAGCTAATAAAACTGAGCTAGCCAAACTGATCAAAGATAGATATTCAATTGACGTAGATATTAATTCCATCTTTGATGTTCAGGTAAAGAGACTGCATGCCTATAAAAGACAGATTCTTAATGTTCTTTACATCATGGATTTATATAATAGGCTGCGAGATAACCCTAACTTAGATATTCAGCCTAGAACTTTTATCTTTGGAGCTAAAGCCTCTCCTGGCTATTATCTGGCTAAACGAACCATTAAACTGATTACCACTTTAGCTGCTTTAATTAACAATGATAAAGCCATTCAAGATAAGATTAAAATCGTATTCTTAGAAAATTATCGGGTTTCTTTAGCCGAAAAAATCTTCCCTGCGGCTGATATTAGTCAGCAAATTTCCACTGCCAGCAAAGAAGCCTCCGGCACAGGCAATATGAAATTTATGATGAATGGAGCCATCACCATCGGAACCCTAGATGGAGCTAATATTGAAATTAAAGAGGAAGTTGGGGAGGAGAATATGTTCATTTTCGGTCTCACTGCCGAAGAAGTTCTAAATTACCATCAATCTGGAGGGTATAGCTCTTGGGAAATTTACAACAGCAATCCTAGAGTCAAGTTAGTCTTGGAACAATTGGTTAACGGCTTTCTTCCCGCTCCTTACGAAGAATTCAGAAATATTTATGAGCACCTGCTCCATAACAACGATGAATATTTTGTCTTAAAAGACTTCGCTTCTTATGCTAATGCTCAGACAAGGGTAAATAATATGTTTAGTAAGCAACAAGAATGGTTAAAAATGAGCCTTATTAATATTGCTCACTCAGGCAAATTTTCCAGCGACCGAACCATTTTTGAATACGCCACGGGCATTTGGAATCTTAAATCTACCTGAGTATACTGTTAAGCAAAATACGCCTTAACCTGAGCTAGGGGGGACTTACTTAAGTAACGGCGGAAAGCTTTAGTTTCTTCCATCAGATTACGAATTTTTCGCTGCGCCTCTGGAAGGCCTTTCTGAGGGCTTCCAGCCCCCAAGCGAAAGGCAGCTTGCCCTCCTTCTGTCAACTGGTATTCCAATAAACCCTGGCAAGCTAAGTATTGCAGAGCTAACTCAATAGTTTCCTGCCGCTGGCCAGAAGCCGCAGCCATTTTTAATAGATTTCCTTTCCCTTCCCTATTCTTTAAATCAAACTTAACCATCCCCAGAAGAACTTCCATCAATTCCCCAGTGGTAAATTCCTTTGCGGGCCTAAAAAGCAGATAAACTCTTCTGGGAGAGGCTTTAGCCAAAATCTCTCTTCCCTCTAATGGGCCTGGGGGAGAAGAATAGAAAATCAAATTTTCTCTCTCCTTAATCTCTAGCCTATTAACTACTGATAATCCTTCTGGAGGCTCTAATCCTTCATAAAAAATTTGGGGCTCCTCAATTTCTTCCATCAGCGTAAACCATTGAGGATTTTTACGCCAATCAATATACATTCTTTCTTTTCCCATCTTACCCTCGCCTAATACTATTAATAGGGATAATCCGCAATTTCTTCCCAGGAGAACTCCTCTTCTAGATCTGGTTCCCCCAAGAGATAATCGGAATTATCCAAATTTCTGCGGCAGAAATGGCTATACTCACAACTAGAGCAAGTCTTTAGATGCGTAGTAGGTAAAAAATCTGCCTCTTTTAAAGAAGAAATTTCAGCAATAGTTTCTTGAATAAGTCTTCTATCTTGTTCATAAAGATCTTGAGAATAGGGTAATTCTATCATTCTATCCGAATAGAGAGGATTCCAGTAAACCATCTTGATTTGAGAAGCTTTCAAGGATTCCCCCATTAAACCCACTCCCCCCGCTAGCAACAAATATCGATAAAGAATAGTCTGCCAACTAGACATTAGTCTTTCTTTTAGCAAAGGATGCTTATCTGTTTTCCAATCATAAATAGTTATCTGATTTCCTGGCTTTAAACAGATTAAATCATATTTAGCTACTAGCTTTTCTCCCTGACGGTTTATTCTTAGTTGGTATTCAGGCAAAAAGCTGTTTTCGCTATCTAACGGAAATAGCTTTATTAAACGATCTAGCCATAATTGCAATTCCGGTTCTTCATTACTTTCTATTCCAGTAGGCAAACCGCTAAAATAACGCTGAGCTAGCAAATGAAAAAGAACCCCTCGCTCCATAGCCTGTACTTGCTCTACTTTAAGCAGTTCCTTTTTGCTCCAATACAGTCCATCTAAATATCTTTTTCTAAATTTTAGTCTGCACTGGTGAAAACATTCTAGGGAAGACTGACTGAAGTAAAAATTACTGAGCTTTTCTCTAGTCATTATTCATTCTCTCCTTCAAATATTCTCCTAACACTCTCAAATAAAGAGAACTCTCCCTATCTGCCTGATAACCGGATAAGAGCAAATTCTCCTTAGCCCGAGTAATCCCTACATAAAGAAGGCGCAACTTTTCCCCAATCACTTCTCTGTTAGCCGCTTCTCGCGGATTAATTTCCTTTTCCCCTTTTAGTAAATAACCTAACTGGGCTTTAGCTGCAGCAGTAGGATTTCTATATTCAGGTTTTAAGTAGCCGGCATCTCCCCTAAACCAAGCCTTACTGTCAGTAGGGAATTCCCAAGGAACAATATTAGTTAGATAAACCGTATCCCATTCCATCCCTTTTGCTTTATGGTAAGTAGTTAAATTAATCTGCCCTGGTTTTGGTTCATAACCACGCCGCTCATAGACTAAATTAGCAAACTGGTTGAAAGAATTATGCACTGCCTTTAATTCTTGAGCTAAATCACCCAACCTCCAATCGGGGTGGAGATTAATTATCCGACGGACTTCTAGAGCTATACGCTGAGCAATAGCCAAATCTTCTTCAATAAAATTCAACTCTTGGGCTAAATAAAGAATTAAAGCTTCAGGCTGAGCCCTAGAAACAGAAAGAAAAAGTCTTATTTTTTCTAGTCCCTCTGTAAAGCGCTGCCAACGTCCGCCTTCCCAAAGATCTCCCGGTATTTCTTCTTCCTTGATGCCTTGTCCTAAAGGATAGAGAAGATTCTCCAAGCCCTTTTCCTGCATAAAAGGTAAGAATAATTTTCTTTCTTCCTCCCCCAAGAATTCCAGACGAACTAAAACAGACAATAGTTTCTCGGAATAATGAGGATGAGCTAGATAATCCAATACTTCCCCCAGAATTTCCATAGCTCGTCTTCTCTCCCGAGGATAACGAGTTAATTCTTGATAGTCCACCCCTAAGTGAGTTAGCTCATCAGCTATTTCTTCTAAAAAGCTGTTAGAAGGGCTTAGAATTGCTACTGTCTTTTCCTTATTCCTTTGTACATAATCTGCTGCATACCGCACAACAGAAGAAGACTCCCTTTCTTTATTAGGGAAAGCTTTATAACTAATCCGTGAATTTTCGGCGGGCGGATTAGGAAATTTATCATCAGCAGGTGCAGGCTGAATTAACTGCTCCTCCAAAGAACTGCGACAGTACTTATCAGGATGGTTATCTCTAGACCAAGCAACTAGGTAATTAGCTAGCTCAATAACAGGTTGGGCGCTGCGGCTAGAACAGGTAATAGGTAAAACCAAAGTCTCTTCCCTATTACAATATTTTTGAAAAAGTTTAGCATCAGAAATGGTGAAAGTACTCATGATAGCTTGATTTAAATCTCCCACTCGCACCAGATTACCCTTCTTTTCGGTTAGAAGAAATAATATTTCTTCTTGCAAAGGGTTAGAGTCTTGAGCTTCATCTTCGAAAATATAACTCCATTCAGCTTGCAATTCCTGTAGAATGGAGTTATCACTCTTTAGCAAGTCCACCCCTTTTACAATCAAGTCGTCAAAATCCAACATACAGTTGCGATGAAGGAAATTCTGATAGCTAAGGTAAACTTCCCCGGCCCACTTTAGAAAAGAATCCCCAGGCAGATCTCGGCCAATAAACTCCAAGTCACGTTCTAACAATCTATGACACTTAAAATATTTAATTAATTCCCCCGCCACCTGGATAAACTTCTCTTGCCACTTTTCTTGGTTGAGGCGAATTTTTTCCTGGCTATCCCGTTTCCTGAGTTCCAGAACAGACCTAAATAATTCTTGATGCTGTTGAATCCAATTTAGACTCTCCCGACGAATAATGTCTTTTG
>Ga0079099_1037935_pt1 | contig 18397 bp, 16 predicted proteins | sample ADurb_H2B_02_Slu_FD_77098 | JGI IMG/M metagenome (GOLD analysis project Ga0079099, IMG submission 77098) | Active sludge microbial communities from Illinois, USA, of municipal wastewater-treating anaerobic digesters - ADurb_H2B_02_SludgeMetaT... | ecosystem: Engineered > Bioreactor > Anaerobic >... | reverse complement strand
CGCAGTTCAATTCGACATGCCGATCTGACCCCTCGAAAAGAGAAAAAAACCATGTTTCCATGCAAATTGCATGCCCAATTCCTTGCATATTATGGATTGTAGGTCTATAATGTGTGCAAGATTGTCATAAAGTGTCATAAAGTGTCACAACACTGAAAAGAAGCGCTGGTAACCCGGCGCTTCACCAATTAAAGGGAGATTAGAACAAATGTTTTATGGAAGGTTTGAGCACAATATTGACAAGAAAGGTCGGATGACTGTCCCCTCCAGCTACAGGGAACAAACCGTCGGCGATCTTGTCTGCGTGACAAAAGGCCTTGATGGTAACCTGATGGCCTATTCCAAAGACAAGTTCGATACTATCGCTGAATCGATCAACAGCATCTCCATCACAGATCCTCAGCTGCGCTCCTTGCGCCGCGAAATCCTGGGTGGTTCTGCTGAACTCACTTATGACACTGTTGGACGTATTCTCATTCCGACACACCTGCGGAAGTTTGCCGGAATTGATGAAAAAGTGGTCATTATTGGCGTTGGAGACAGCTTTGAGATCTGGGCTCCTGAGCGGTTGGATGCGGAAGAGAACGCGAACAGCGACCCGAAAGCCAATGCTGAACGCTGGGCGATGTTCAATATCAACACTAGAGGAAATTGAGGCAAGCGGTGAGCGAAGTCTCCTTCCCGCACCGCCCTGTACTTTACAAAGAAACAATTCAATATCTGGTTCCCTCGAGCCCGAAGCATTACCTGGATTGCACTGCCGGAGCCGGCGGTCATTCTGAAGGCATCCTAATCGAGAGCGCTCCATCCGGAGAACTCCTCGCGCTGGACCTCGACCCCCTGGCAATCGAACTCACCAGGCAGCGCCTCAGTCCCTTCGGCAATCGCGCGCACGTAATGCAAGCATCTTACCTGCAAAGCGCTGAGATCCTGCAAATGATTGGTAGGCAGGGTGTTGACGGGATTGTGATGGACCTAGGCGTGTCCTCCATGCAGCTCGACCAGAGCGAACGCGGCTTCTCCTTCAGACATGACGGCCTGTTGGATATGCGTTTTGACCCTACCCAGGGTCAGACAGCCGCCGATTTGGTGAACAGCCTGGAAGAAACGGATCTGGCGGACATCATCTGGCGCTATGGCGAGGAACGCTATTCCAGGCGCATCGCGAGGGCAATTCTTAAAGCCAGACCCTTGAAGACCACGGGGGAATTGGCAGAGGTTGTGCGGAATGCGATCGGCAGAAGCAAAGAAAAGCAAGATCCCGCCACCAGAACCTTTCAAGCATTGCGAATCGCGGTCAATGATGAACTCAAGACTGTGGAACAGGCGATACCTCGCCTGATCGCACTTTTAAACCCATACGGACGCCTTGCGGTCATCAGTTTTCACTCTTTGGAGGACCGACTGGTGAAGCAGGCTTTCAAACGCGAAAGCAGCGACTGCATTTGCCCTCCCGAGCAGCCGGTCTGCACCTGCGGGCATAAAGCAAGCGTCCGGATATTGACCTCCAAGCCGATCACCGCATCACCAGAAGAGGTCGAGATCAACCCACGTTCTCGCAGCGCGAAATTGCGGGTAGTTGAGAAGTTGTAGAGGAATGGCACGGAATCTGCATGGAAAAGGCTATGAAAAAGAATCTCTTACAAGCCTATAAACAAGCCCCTTGGCGTACTCAGCTCCAGTGGATTGGCATATTTTTGCTGGTTCTGGTCGGGGTTGCGGTAGTGGCCGGCGTGTACCTGATGATCAGCGGACGCGCGGCTGCCACCGGTCGGCGCATCCAGAGCCTGGAAGCTGAAATCAGCGCGCTGGAAATGGAAATCAGTGACCTCAAGACACAATATGCAGAAGTCTCTTCCGCAAAATCCTTAAGCGAACGAGCGGACGCGCTGAATATGACTATGCTGGACCCACTTGAGGCGATGTACATCGAAGTTCCAGGCTATGTTCCACCTTCCCAACCTGTCCTTGCTCCTCCCCCAGCCGTTGAAGAGATCAGCACACCGGTGCTGTTGCCTGAATTTACCGCTTCCTTGTGGGACTGGCTTCGGTTGAAAGTATTTATTGAGCCGAGCCTGCCCGCAGAATCGACCGAAAGCGTGACCACAGAATCTGTTACGCCGGCTCCGATAGAGGTGGTTCCATGAAAACCACGAATTGGAATCGTTTCTTTATTATTTGCGTCTTGTGCAGCGTGGTCGCTGGTGCTGCTGGGATACAGCTCATCCGCATCCAGAACATCGAAGGAGCGAAACAGATTCTGGCCAATAGCGAAGCCTACCAGGGTATCAACCGCGTGATCTATCCCGAACGTGGTAGCATTTACGACTCGGAGGGCCGACTTCTGGCAGGTAATGAAGTAATTTACGAGGTTGGTCTGGATTTGCAAGCTATTGAACAACCCGAAACGGTTGCTTCAGTGGCTTCAAGTGTTTTGGGACTGGACTATGCCCGCGTCCTGGGCTACACGCAGATGACTCCCGGCAATGGCAATCCCTACTTTGTCGTGCTGGATGGCTTTGTCAGTAAAGACAAAATCGCCCAGTTGGAGTCTATTAAAGAAGATTATGCCAATCGCAGCACCAAACGGGGCGAGGTACGCCCCAATCTACTCGGCTTGGTCTGGACTGCAAACCATAAACGCAGTTACCCCGAAGGCACTTTGGCCTCGAACATCCTGGGCTTTTACAGCTTCCTGGACCGCACGGATGGTATTGGTTATTTCGGTGTGGAAGAAGCCTACGACGATCTGTTGGCTGGTGAGCCAAAAGAGGTTTACTCCGCAATCGATCCCAACCTTCTGACTTCATTAGAAGAAGTTCCGCCAGGTGTGACAGTTCAATTAACGTTTAACCGCGAGATCCAGGCTATGACCGAAACAAAACTGGACGAAGCAATGGAATGGTCGGGCGCTGAAAACGGATCCATCGTCGTCTATGATCCCGAAACCGGTGAAATTATCGCCATGGCAACTACCCCACGGTTGGATCCCAATGAATATTGGAACTATTCCGAACTATTCCCCAACCCAAAGCCCTACAACTCGGCTATCAGCAGCACCTACGAACCCGGATCTGTCTTCAAAGTCATCACCATGGCTGCCGGGTTGGATTCGGGTGTGGTCACACCTGAAACGACTTTCAATGACACCGGCTCTATTTCGGTTAGTGGCGCAACCATTTACAACTGGAACATGGGCGGCTGGGGAGAAGTGGACATGACCGGCTGCATGCAGCACTCGCTAAACGTGTGTCTCGCCTGGCTGGGAATGCAACTTGGACCAGACCGTTTCTATTCGTATCTAAAATCCTTTGGCTTTGACCGTAACACTGGCATCGATTTGGGCGGTGAAAGCCATTGGCCCCTGAAACTGCCGGGTGATGGGTTATGGTACGAAGTTGACCTGGCGACCAATTCTTTCGGTCAGGGTATTTCGGTAACCCCGATCCAGATGGTGACCGCGATTGGCGCAATTGCGAATGAGGGAAAGATGATGGCACCTCACGTCGTCAAGGCGATGGTCATTGATGGTAAACAGTATAACATTGACCCTGTCGTTGTTGGCACTCCCATTTCAGCAGAGACTGCCCACACGCTGACCACTATGCTGGTAAACTCCCTCGAAAATGAAGCCTCAAGCGCTTTGGTCGAAGGTTACAGCCTGGCTGGCAAAACTGGCACTGGTGAAATTGCCACGCCACTGGGCTATACAAACACTTCCACTAATACCTCATTTGTTGGTTGGGGACCTGCTGAGGATCCAAAGTTCCTGGTATATATCTGGCTGGAAAAGCCTGAAATTTCCATCTGGGGCTCCGAGGTTGCAGCTCCTGTCTTTTCGGATCTGGTAAGCGACCTGGTGGTCCTGATGACTATCCCACCCGACAATGTGCGCCTGGCTGAAAAGCCCGGTAACAATAGTCTTGTAATATTGGAGTAATAACGATGTTGACACTAAGCCACATACTTAAAGCTCTCGCACCGGCTACTCAGTATCAAATAACGCAGGATTTGGAGATCGCCTGCGGCTGTGTTGATTCCCGCTGTGCCAGTGAGAAAGGGCTTTTTGTGGCTTTAAAAGGCGAGAATACAGATGGTCACCAGTTTGTTGACCAGGCATTCGCAAATGGGGCAGTTCTGGCATTAATCGACCATGCCATCGAGAGTAAATTCCCGGTTATTGATCTCACTCAGGAAAGTTTTGAGTTACCAAAAAACGCTCCCTTCAGCCTGCAGACACCTGACGCACTATTGGCATTGCAGACTCTGGCAAAATACTGGCGGCAGCAGCACAACCTGGTAGTCATCGGTATTACCGGCAGTGTCGGAAAATCCTCAACCAAAGAGCTCATCGCATCCGTCCTGGGAAGTCAGATGAAAACTCTGAAAAACCAAGGCAATATGAACAATGAAATCGGTCTGCCCCTGACGCTGCTCTCATTGACCGAAGAGCACAAGGCGGCAGTGCTTGAGATGGGTTTTTACGTGGCAGGCGAAATCAAACTGCTGTGTGATATCGCCCAACCCCAAATTGGGATCGTTACCAACATTGGAACCGTCCACGCCGAACGCGCCGGCAGCATCGAAGCAATTGCCCGCGGAAAAGCGGAGCTTGTTGAATCCCTGCCCGCCTCACCCGAAGGATTAGCTATCCTCAATTACGATGATCCGTTCGTCAAAGATATGGCGGGGCTGACCAAGGCGCGTATCTTCTATTATGGTCTCGATCCTGAAGCGGACCTCTGGGCGGACGAAGTTGAGAGCCGCGGACTGGATGGCATCCGCTGCCGTATGCACTACCAGGATGAGAGCCTCTACGTCACAGCTCCTCTGATCGGGCGCCACTCGGTTTACACCATGCTTCGGGCTGCCGCAGTGGCACTCAACTTGGGAATGGACTGGGGTTCAATCTTTGAAGCCTTCAAGGATGACCGTGTTCAACTGCGAATCGTAACCGTAAAAACTGCATCTGGCGCCGTCTTGATTGACGATACCTACAATGCTTCTCCTGACTCAACCATGGCAGCCCTTAACCTGCTTGCCGACCTGAGCGGTCGCAAGGTGGCAGTGCTCGGGGATATGCTGGAACTTGGACGCTACGAGGAAGAAGGACACAACAAGATCGGCATGCGCGCTTCGGAGGTGGCAGATGAGATCGTTCTGGTGGGCACTCGCAGCCTGATGACGCGCGACGCCGCCATCGAAAACGGCTTTCCTGCCGACATGATACATTGGTTCAACGATTTTAACGACGCAACCACCTACCTGCGTGAAACCCTTAAATCCGGGGATATCGCCCTGATCAAAGGTTCACACAGCATGCACATGGAAAAAATCGTAGCAGCTCTGGAGGACGTAGACTAATGCGTGGTTCTTCACTGGCAATCGCAATCAGTAGCATCAGCTTTCTGCTGACGGTCATCTGGGGGAGTCCTTTTATCCGCCTGCTGCGGAACTTGAACATAGGCAAGATCATCCGCATCGATGTGCCTGAATCGCACATGGCTAAGATGAACACCCCTACCATGGGTGGATTTATGTTCCTGATCCCGGTCACGCTGCTGACCGTCATCCTGAATGCGGTTTCCCTTTTTGGCTCATCAAGGCTGATAGGCTCATCCATACTGGTGCCCCTGGCTGCCATGTGGGGTTTCGCGCTGATTGGCGCGGTGGACGATTGGGAAGGCATCCGCGGACCAAGGCGCGGACTGGGAATGCGCGGCAGGACCAAGTTCTTGCTGCAATGCCTTGTAGCGTTGGTGATAGCCTATGCACTCAAGGAAATTTTGGTGGTTCCCCATTTGCTCTGGCCTACATCCCCTGAACCCCTTAACATGGGCTGGTTCTACCTGATTGTCGCAGCTTTCTTCATCGTCGCTTACTCCAATGCCATCAATTTGACCGATGGAATTGACGGTTTGGCAGGAATGATATCCATCGTGGCTTTTGGCGGGTATGGCGTAATTGCCCTCTTGCAAGGCCAGGTTTACCTCGGACGTTTTTGTTTCTGCATTATTGGTGCCCTGGCTGGATTTCTGTGGTTCAACGGCAAACCTGCTGCCCTCTACATGGGCGATACCGGCTCTCAGGCTCTGGGTGCCACCCTGGCAGTGATCGCGCTCATGACCGGGCGCTGGCTGTTCCTGCCGTTGATTGCAATCATTCCGACCGCTGAAGCCCTCAGCGTGATCATCCAGGTGCTCTATTTCAGAGCAACTGGCGGCAAGCGTATTTTTAAGAAAACCCCAGTCCATCATCATTTTGAAATGATCGGCTGGGAAGAGAACCAGATCGTGATGCGTTTTTTTCTCATTGAAATGATCGGCGCCATGCTGGGACTTAGTTTGACATTTATGAGCTGATGAAAACAAATTATTCAGGCAAAAAAGTAATCGTAATCGGAGCAGCCCGCCAGGGGCTGGCAATTTCGCGCTTCCTCTTGAACAGAGGAGCCCACGTTGTGCTGACCGACTCCCGACCTGCAGCAGACTTTGCTGCTGAAAGCACTACCCTGGCTGACTTGCCAGTTGAATTTGCTTTTGGTGGTCACCCGGAAAACCTGCTCGAAGGAGCTGATCTGATTTGCGTCTCTGGTGGTGTACCTCTGACCATCCCCTTCCTGGTGGCTGCACGAAACCAGGGCATTAAACTCACCAATGATTCCCAGATCTTCCTGGAAGAATGCCCTGCAACCGTGATTGGCATCACCGGTTCTGCCGGCAAGAGCACCACTACCGCCCTGGTCGGTTTAATGGCGCAAAAACACTTTGAAATGAAGAACAGCAGCCATCACGCCTGGGTAGGCGGTAATATCGGCAATCCACTGATTGATGACCTCGATAAAATGGATGAAGATGATATGGTAGTCATGGAACTCTCAAGCTTTCAGCTGGAGTTGATGACGACTTCCCCACAGATAGCCGCAGTCTTGAATATCACCCCCAATCACCTCGACCGGCACAGTTCCATGCAGGCTTATATAGAAGCCAAATCCCATATCCTGCGCTACCAGCACCAGGGTGATGTGGCAATACTGAACCGCGACGACGAAGGCTCCTGGAATCTGCTTGATCAGGCTCGCACGGATGTGATCAGCTTCGGCATGAAGGCCCCGGGACATCGTGAGAACGGTACCTATGTGGACAAAGATCAGATCATGCTGCAAATTGGCAATGACAGGCTCAAAATGCTGCCCGTGGAATGGATCAACCTGCGTGGCGAGCATAACCTCTATAACGTTCTGGCAGCTTGCGCTATTGCTGCAGGTGCCACGATTAGTCTGCCTGGAATCCAGCTGGCAATTGAGACCTTTGATGGTATCCCACACCGTCTGGAGCTGGTGCGCGAATTGAATGGCGTTCGCTGGTACAACGACTCGATCGCCACAACCCCGGAACGTACTATAGCCGCCATTAAGTCCTTCGAAGAACCCATCGTTTTACTGCTTGGCGGGCGTGATAAAAATTTGCCCTGGGATAAACTCGCTCAACTGATCCGCAAACGTGTTTCACGCGTAGTGATCTTTGGCGAAGCGGGCGATCTGATTGCTGAAGCCCTCGGCCCCAAAAAGCCTGGTCAGGCTATGCATTCGGTTGTACGCTGCGCCACCTTGCAGGAAGCCATAAAAACCGCACACAATCAGGCTGAATCCGGAGACGTCGTATTGCTGTCTCCTGGTTGCACCAGCTATGACGCCTTCAAAGATTTTGAAGAACGAGGGCAAGCCTTCAGACAATGGGTGAATGAACTATGATCAACGCTACTACTCCCAAATCCCGCCGCCGTACGAACGTGCAATCCCTCTCTTTCGATGTAGGACTGCTATTAATCGTTGCCAGCTTGCTGGTTATTGGTTTGTTAATGGTTTATTCCGCCAGTTGGGACGTCTCGATGGCCATCAGCGGCAGTCAAAACTCCATTTTTCTGAGGCAGGTTCTTTGGGTAGCGCTGGGAGTGATCGGCGCAACGGTGCTGAGTTTTTTTGATTACCACCACTATCGCAAGTGGGTAGTCCCAATGATGATCGTCGTGATCATCAGTCTCCTTGCGGTTTTGGTCGTACGGGAAGTTCGATACAACTCAGCTCGTTCATTATTAGGTGGATCCATTCAGCCTTCTGAGTTTGCCAAACTTGTTTCTATTTTGTACCTGTCTGTCTGGCTGACAAACAACAAAGACATGCTGAAGGATTTCAAGAATTACCTGCTACCGTTATCTTTTGGTATCGGCTTCATCGTGGCGTTGATCCTCGCCCAACCAGACTTGAGTGCAGGCCTGACCGTGCTAATGTTGGGTATCATGCTCCTTTTCCTGGCTGGAGGCGATTGGAAACATGTCGGCATTGTCATCCTGGCTGGTCTGTTTGGTTTTGTCTTCCTTATCAATGTCATGCCTACCGGGCGCATACGCTTCGCCGAGTATTTGTCTGGACTTCAAAATCCAACCCAGAGTTCTTACCACATCCAGCGCACCTACGAAGCAATTATCAAAGGCCGCGTCTTCGGCGTGGGGCTTGGCAAGGCAACTACCAAGTTCACCGGTCTGCCCCTGCCCCATACCGACAGCATTTTTGCTGTCGTGGCTGAGGAGACCGGCATTATTGGTTCCATAATCGTGATAGCGCTTTACGTCTTGCTGATTTGGCGCGGTTTCAAGATTGCCCGAAACGCTCCGGATCAACTGGGTTCATTGCTGGCATTTGGTCTGACCAGTTGGATTGTCATAGAAGCCCTGATCAATGTTGCGGTCATCGTTGGTTTGCTGCCTTTTGCTGGCAATGCCCTGCCTTTCATCAGCGCGGGCGGATCCAGCATGACGGCAACGATGGCTGCCATTGGGATCGTGATGAATGTTGCTCGCCAGGGGACGAACAAAACAGCCTCTGAAAGGAGTACTACCAGTGCGACTGTTGATTTGCGCAGGCGGGACGGGCGGCGGAGTGTATCCGGCGCTAACCGTTACGGAGAGATTGACTAATGACACAGAGGTTTTGTGGGTCGGCAGCGAAGGCGGCATGGAAGCCGAGCTCGTCGCGCGGGCAAATCTGCCCTATCGCGGTATTCGCGCAGCTGGGGTCCACGGCGTTTCTATCAAGCAAATGCCAGGAAATTTGGTGAAATTATGGCAGGGTTACGGTCAGGCAAGGCAAATTCTAAAGGAATACAAACCCGAGGTGATGATGTTCACGGGCGGGTATGTGGCAATTCCTATGGCTTTAGCCGGTCTGAAAGTTCGGACCTTGTTGTTCGTACCGGACATCGAACCCGGGTTGGCACTGAAAACCTTAGCCCGCTTTTCGGACAAGATCGCGGTCAGTGTGAGCGATTCGAAAAGATTTTTCAGCAAGAAGGAGAAAGTTGAAGTGACCGGTTACCCCCTGCGCCAGGACCTGATGAAATGGACCAAAGCGGATGCTTTGGCATACTTTGGGTTTAACAGCGAAAAACCGGTAATCCTGTTCACCGGCGGCAGCAGCGGCGCGCGCTCGATCAACAAAGCAGTCATTGCCATCCTGGGCGAGCTGCTGAAGCGCTACCAGGTGATCCACCTGACTGGGCACTTGGATTGGGAAACAGTAAAAGTCGCAACGGCCAGCCTGCCCCAGAGTTACCAGGCTTTCCCCTATCTTCACGAGATGGGAGCAGCTTTCGCCGCGGCAGACCTTGTGGTCTCAAGAGCCGGCGCATCTGTGCTGGGTGAGTATCCCTTCTTTGGTCTGCCAGCCATTTTGGTTCCTTATCCCTACGCCTGGCGCTATCAGAAAGTCAATGCGGATTACCTGGTGGAACGCGAAGCTGCAATTCTGCTGGAGGATCAGTATCTGCAAAGCCAGCTGCTGTCGCAGATCGACACTCTCTTCCAGGACCAGGCGCGTTTGCAGCACATGCAGCGGGCAATGAAAGCCCTTGCTCAGCCTCAGGCAGCGGAACGGATTGTCAATCTACTCTACGAAATGGCGGAGGGATAGGGGTTCACATGGTTTTGCTCAACGTTTTATTCACAATCTTTGTCGTGCTCTTTGGAATCATCGGAGCAGTCCGCGGTTTACGCAAAGAACTGGTGGTAATCGTTTCAGGAATACTGGCACTTTTTATTATCCAGGAGGTTCTCCCCCGCCTCTTTGGAAGTTTATCCGGTACAAAAGCGCTTTATCTCGAGTTAATGGTGTTATTCGTCTGTGGCTTTCTTGGTTATCAGACCCCCGCATTCCGCTGTTTTTTCGAGTCCGGAAGGTTCAACCGGGACACACCGATCGAGGTGATCCTGGGGGCGGTATTTGGAGCTGTCAACGGTTATTGGATGGTGGGTTCAGCCTGGTATTTCATCGACAAGGCAGGCTATCCATTTGCCTGGATCATAGCGCCTGATGCAGGTACTGAGTACGGTCAGCAAGCGATCGAACTCCTCAATAATATGGTTCCAAAACTATTAACAGGCAATGGGTTGTATGTGGCAGTAGCAATCGCAGGCCTGATCGTTATAGGAGTGATGATTTGATGAGTAAAGTGCATTTCATCGGGATTGGTGGAACGGGCATATCAGCAATCGCCCTGCTGCTGCTTGAAAAAGGCTGGCAGGTTAGCGGGACGGATAAGTCTGCTTCACGCTACTTCGATGCAGTCACAGCTAAAGGTGCCTACACACTCCTTGGGCATAGCCCGGAACTGGCGCTGGCAGCGGACGTAATTGTGCGATCCTCAGCCGTGCACGACGATGACCCCGAAGTCGTTGCCGCTCGCAAGATGGGAATCCCCGTCCTCAAACGAAACGAATTTTTGCCGGAACTGACTGCTGGCTACCAGACGATCGCAGTTGCCGGCTCTCATGGCAAAACCACCTGCACAGCGATGCTGGTGACGATGCTGCGCGGATTGGGAGTGGATCCAACCTTCATCCTCGGGGCACAAATTCGCCCGCTGGCAACGAACGCGCATGCCGGAACAAGCGACTTGTTTGTGATCGAAGCCGATGAATATGACAACATGTTCCTGGGTTTGAGCCCAAAATTCAGCCTGCTGACCAACGTGGAGTACGATCACCCGGACTTCTTCCCTACTCCAGAGGCGTATAACCAGGCGTTTGCAGCGTTTGTCCACCGCACACAGCCAGGTGGCGCAGTGATCGCCTGCGCTGAAGACGAAGGCGTACGCAACCTCCTGACAAGAGAAGATTTTGACGGTATCAAGATCCTCACATACGGATATAGCGCAGATTTCACGTATCAGATCCAAAACGTTCGCTGGAATGGCGATGGGTATAACTTCAACCTCAAGCATACGTCTTCACAACAGGTATTGGGGGAGTTTAGTCTGCGTGTGCCCGGCAGGCATAATCTTCTAAACGCTGCCGGAGCACTGGCAGTACTGCACCAAATGGGGTTGAACCCTTCATCAGCAAGCGAGAGCCTGGCTGAATTCGTGGGTACTGAGCGACGCTTCGAACAGGTCTGCCACAGTGGCGATACGGTGGTGATCAACGACTATGGGCACCACCCCACTCAATTGGACCTGACACTCGAAGCTGCCCGCGAGCTATACCCTGATCATCGCCTCTGGGCAGTCTGGGAACCCCACACATTCTCGCGGACCGACCGAATGCATAACGCCTTCGTCACGGCACTACAACGTGCTGACCACATCGTGATCCTCCCGACGTATGCTGCCAGGGAAACCGTTGAAACCAACACTCCCCGCCAGATTGCAGAAGAAATTGGAGGCTCAAAAGCAGCCTACTTCACGAATTTCGCTGAAGCCGCTGACTTTGTTGCAATGGAAGCCGAGGGATTGAATGTGGTCATCGTCTTTTCAGCAGGCAAGGGTCCGGAGTTTGCGACCATGCTCTGCCAGAAACTGGACACTCGGAGGCAGAATGACTGAACTGCCGCTGCGAAAATTACAGGCTCTGTTTGGCGACAAACTGCAGGAAAACGTACGTATGGCCAATTACACCACCACGCGTGTGGGCGGACCTGCCAGCGGCATGATCTCAGTCTATACCGCTGATGAAATGCGCCGCACGGTCAAGATTTTGTGGGAATTGGATGTGCCATTCCGCATCCTGGGTAGTGGCTCAAACCTTCTGGTAAGTGATTCTGGTTATAAGGGTGTGATGGTGCACAACCGCTGTCACAACATCCGCATCGATACCAAGCGCGAACAACCCATTATTTTCGCGGAAAGCGGGGCGAACCTTGGTGCAGTTTCACGCCAAGCCAGCCTGCGGGGTGTCTCTGGCTTTGAATGGGCAAACAGCATCCCCGGTACGGTTGGCGGAGCGGTTTATGGCAACGCCGGCGCGCACGGCTCAGATATTTCCAAATGCATGCTCGTGGCGCAGGTCATCACCAAAGACGAAGGTGAGCAGAGCCTCGATGGTGAGGGTATGGGCTTCCAATACCGCTCGAGTAAGTTCAAGCGCAATGGAGAAGAGGTGGTCATTTTGAGTGCCAGCTTCTCCGGGATAAAAGTGGAGCCTGAAGTTACCCAACATTTGCTGGAAGAATTGACCGAAAAAAGACGTCAGACCCAACCGGTAGGTCCTTCATTTGGGTCAACCTTCAAAAATCCACAGGGCGACCATGCCGGTCGGCTGCTCGAAGCTGCTGGGATGAAAGGTGTGACGTCAGGGCATGCCTCCTTCAGTACGGTACACGCGAACTTCATCTTGAACGATGGCGAGGCCACCGCGCAGGATTACTACAGGCTGATCCGCCTGGCACAAAAAACTGTGAAAGAACAATTTGATGTCGATCTGAATCTTGAGGTCGAATTACTGGGTGAATTTGAAGATGACTGAGAAGCTGAATCTGGTATTGATCTTTGGTGGACGTTCCGGCGAACATGCAGTCTCACTGCGTTCCGCTCTTTCTGTCCTGAATGCGCTGGATGAGAACAAGTATCAAGTTTTCCAGGTTGGTATCACCACGGAAGGGCTGTGGCTCTATGGCTTAAACGCACACAAGGCTTTCCGTGAAGGCAACCTCGAATCGCTCGACGAAGCACTGATACTCGATGACAGTGGCAAGCCCCATCTGTACATCCGCAAGGAAAATCAGCTTGAGGGCATTACTCCGATCGATGTAATTTTCCCGGTCCTGCATGGAACATTCGGTGAGGATGGAACCATCCAGGGCTTGTTCGAAATCCAGAATTGTGCATATGTTGGCGCAGGTGTGCTTGGCTCCTCTGTGGCGATGGACAAAGCTGTCTGCAAGCATGTGATGCAATCCATTGGCGTTCCTGTTTTGGAATACTCCGTCTTCTCCCGCCGTGAGATTCAGACGAATTTGCAGGAAACAATGGAGTCAGCAGAGCGTATCGCCCCCTACCCATTGTTTGTCAAACCAGCCAATCTTGGATCTTCAGTAGGTATCAGCAAAGTCCGCAACCGCGAGGAACTCGTAAAAGCGCTTGAGCTGGCAGCCAGATATGATCGCCGTATCCTCGTGGAACGCGGCATCGCTGCCAGAGAGATCGAGATCAGTGTTCTTGGTAATACCGAGGTGGAATCCACAGTGCCCGGGGAGATCGTCCCGGGAGATGAGTTCTACACCTATAAGGATAAATATCAGTCCGGCGACCCCGAGGTTGCCATTCCAGCTCCCCTGCCAGATGCCCTGACAACCCAGTTGCAGCAATACGCCATCGATGCTTTCAAAGCGATCGACGGCGCGGGATTGGCACGGGTGGATTTTTTGATCGACAAAGTCAGCGGTGAAGCCTATTTCAATGAAATCAACACCATGCCTGGTTTCACCGAGATCAGTATGTACCCGAAACTCTGGCTCCACTCAGGGCTTAGCTACCCCGAGTTAGTTAACCGGTTGGTGGAGCTGGCGTTGGAGCGCAAAGCCGAGCAGGATGAAACCATCAGGAAGTACGAGGAGTAAGATGGCGAGCGGATCCAACAGAACAACCAGGGCAGATGAGGTGCGAGCCCGCCGGAAGATTGAACCAGCGCGGCGCAAACCCATCCCGACCAACCCTTCCGTGCGTGCCTCCAGGGACGCCCAAAACGCCTCACGGGTTGTGGCACGCCGCTCCTATACGAGCACCCAATATTCCAGATCAGCTGCTACGCGCAACCGCAGCCGGGTCTACATGCCCACCGGCACGCCTGGCAGCGAGGTGCGGTTGCCTCCCCTGCCCCAGTTTCACTTTAGCTGGCGTTTGCTTTCAGGTCTGATCGCGGTCGGAATGCTCGTTTTGCTTTTCATGATGGGAACCTCAACCGCTTTCGCCGTGGACCAGGTGAACCTAAGTGGCGGCGTTCGCGTCCCCGTGGAGGAAATAAGCCAGAAACTGGATATCCAAGGCGAATCGATCATCCGTGTTGTTCCCAGCGACATTGAAAACCAGATCCTGGAAGCCTTCCCGGACATCAAAGCTGCGGAAGTGAAAATCAGGATGCCAACCGACATCGATATCGTCATCCAGGAACGCATCCCGGCGTTGCTCTGGCTGAATAATGAAGAAGTGGTTTACTGGATCGACCAGGATGGCTTCGCCTTTACCGTGCGCGGAGAAGCAACCCTACCTATCCGGGTTTATGCCAATAGTGAACCGCCCCACCCACTGGGATGGGTACCACCTGAACTTCAGTTGGAAGCAAACGAAACGGAAAACCAGGAAAACCTTCCATTGGTGGATCCTGCTTTCGTCGCCACAGTGCAAAAGCTGAACAGCATAAAACCTGCTGAAAGCCCCATGCTGTACGATGCAAAGAATGGCTTGGGCTGGGTTGACCCGCATGGCTGGCAGGTTTACTTCGGGGATGACGATGCAAACATCGACATGAAACTTCTTGAGTACACCAAGATTGTTGAGACCATTCTGGATAGAAACTTGCAACCAGTTTTAATCAGCATGGAATTTCTACACGCACCTTATTATCGTTTGGAGCCTTAATTATGGAAGAAGAACCGATTGTTGTTGGATTAGATGTTGGGACTGCAAAAGTGTGCAGCCTGGTAGCCAGGGTAGAAAATGGCAGCAACCTGCGCATCCTTGGGGTGGGCATCGAACCTACCAAGGGTATCCGCAAAGGAATTGTGACCGATATCACTGCTGCTTCAGAAAGCATTGCGCGCTCGATCGAAAAAGCCGAACGAACATCCGGTTTTGAGATCAACTCGGCAATTGTTAATCTGGCTGGGATGCAAGTCTCGTCAACCATTAGCAAAGGTGCAGTGGGTATCTCCGGGCGTGTTATTGACCAGGAAGATGTTTATCGCGCGCTGGACTCCGCCCAGGCAATTGCTGTACCCCACAATCGTGAGATCGTGCACGTGATTCAACGCGGTTTCAGCGTGGACGGACAGGAAGGCATCCGCCAACCGGTGGGCATGCACGGCTTCCGCATGGAAGTTGAAGCCCACATCATAACCAGTGCCGCATCTTCGATGGAAAACCTGCGCCAGTGTATCTCTATGGCTGGGATTGACGTTTCTCAGTTTGTACTCAATCCCCTCGCTTCAGGTGAAAGTATCCTTTCAGAAACAGAACGCGAAATGGGCGTGGCAGTCATTGATCTTGGCGCTGGCACCACCAGTGTGGCAATTTACGTCAAGGGGGACGTTTTCCACGCCAATGTCCTGGGTGTCGGTGGCGATCTTGTGACCTCGGATATCGCCCAGGGACTGCGATTGCCACTTGAAGTGGCGGAAGAAGTCAAACTCAAGCACGGTTATGCTGTCCTCGAAGATATCCACGAGGACGAGTCCTTCAACGTCATCACCTTTGGCTCTGAACAGAGCACCAAGGTTGACCGCCGTGAATTGGTAAATATCATCGAAGCCCGTGTGGAAGAAATTTTCATGATGGTCCACCAGGAACTCAAGCACTCGGGTTATGACTCACTCCTGCCAGCAGGTTTAGTCCTGACGGGTGGCGGAAGTCAGATGCCTGGTATACGCAAACTGGCAAGCAAGGTAATAGGTTTACCAGCCCGTATTGGAAAACCAGAGCGCATGGTTGGTCTCACCGACCAAATTTCGAGCCCCGCTTTCGCTACCAGCATAGGACTGCTGGATTGGGGCATCCTTTTCAGTGAAACAACCCAGATCGCTCCTGAGCGACCTGGTAAATCGCAGCGAGCTAACAACAATTCCAAAGCGGATGGCTTTGTCCAGTGGCTCAAACGAATGTTGCCATAATCATACAAGCACAATAATAGAGGAGATCAAAATGGAAGCAAAACAAACTGAATCATTCGCAAGAATCAAGGTAGTAGGTGTTGGTGGTGGTGGCTGTAATGCGGTAAACCGCATGATTGCTGAAGGACTGCAGGGGATCGAATTCATTTCGATCAACACAGACGCCCAGGCGCTGCTCAAATCGCAGGCACAAACCCGCGTGCGCATTGGAGAAAAGTCCACCCGCGGTCTGGGCGCTGGTGGCGACCCAAAAATCGGCCAGGCAGCCGCTGAAGAATCAGCCGAGGATTTATATGAAGTGCTCAAAGGCGCGGATATGGTCTTCGTGACTGCTGGTTTGGGTGGCGGCACTGGTACTGGTGCTGCGCCCGTTGTCGCTCAGATCGCCAAAGAAATTGGCGCACTGACCATCGGAGTCGTCACCCGGCCTTTCTCTTTTGAAGGTGCCCATCGCTCTCGCGCAGCCGAGCAAGGTGCCATGCGGCTCAAGGAACATGCTGACACGCTGATTGTGATCCCCAATGATCGCCTGCTGCAAATCGTCAACAAAAATGTCGGTCTCAATGATGCCTTCCGCATGGCAGATGACGTCTTGCGCCAGGGCATCCAGGGTATCTCCGAGCTGATCACCATCCCCGGTTTGATCAACCTCGACTTTGCTGATGTCCGCACGATTATGTCCGAAGGCGGTGCGGCTCTAATGGCTGTTGGTCAGGCTTCTGGTGAAGACCGCGCCAAGATTGCAGCGGAACAGGCTATTTCGAGCCAGCTTTTGGACGTCACCATCAATGGCGCTCGCGGTATCCTGTTCAATGTTACGGGCGGAACCAACCTGTCGCTGTTCGAAGTCAACCAGGCCGCTGCGATTATCAAAGAGACCGCCAGCCAGGACGTAAACCTGATCTTCGGTGCCGTTATTGACGAAAACATGGGTGATAACATCCGCATCACCGTGATTGCCACTGGCTTTGATCGTCCTACGCCTCCCCAGGAGGCGGAGCCCGCTTTTTTTCGCCAGGAACATCCCCGTCAACAGCAGGACCGGCTAAGCGTCAACGATACCCGGGCACAGAACGCTCCTGACGCGCAACAGGCTCAGACGAAAAAACAGGAAGAGTATGTTTACACCAGCGATGTGGATATTACCCTCCCGGCATTTGTAAGGCGAGAACTAAGCAAACGCTCAAACCGCTAAATGTTATTTTCAGGATCTCCTGATAGTGCTAATTAGATTCTTCCTCCGGATAGCCAGAGGAAGAATCTCGGCAAAATTGTAATAGCACAAATCTGGAAATTATCCTCATTCATTCTTCCTGCCTGGGTCTATCCGGGGTTGTCTTATTTATGGGCTGAGTTTTTATGCAACCCTTTTTTACCGAAACACAAAGCCAACACAAAGGTGCGTAAGGGGCGTGTTAGTCTGCTTTTTCTCCTTGATCGTGCCGGTCTCCAGACCGCGCACGTGCACCGACCGAAGGTCTCCAGTTGATGTATTAAAAGGCAGATCGCCATACCTTGCTTAGCTGGTACAGGCGCCACTACCGCTCGCGATGCCGAGCTTGATTGTGCCGGTCTCGAGACCGAGCACGGTTTTTGACCGAAGGTCTCCAGCGTTTGAGATGGGAAAAGCAGAACGCCACACCCTGCTCGCGGGCACAGGCGCACCAAACGCTCGCGATGCCATGCTTGATTGTGCCGGTCTCCAGACCGAGCACAGTTTTTGACCGAAGGTCTCCAGCGTTTGAGATGGGAAAAGCAGCACGCCACACCCTGTTTCGCGGGCACAGGCGCAAAAGAAGTGGCGATGACCGGTGGTGCGTTGCTACCAGGATCCCATCAGGGCAACCCGGCTATATGCAGTATCGAAAAGAGCTGGGTTCAGAGATGTAAACTAGTTACAAGTGTAGTTTTTGCAACCTGAACGATTTATTCTTGTCATCCTGAGAAATGACGAAGGATCTTGTCGGTCGAAAAAATAAATATTTATTTGTATGATGTAGGGTTGAGGCCTGCCTCAACCAGGAACGGCATTTCTATCTACCATTTGGAACAGGCAGGCCTGTTCCCTACAAACCCTTCTCTACGACCTGTTCCTTGCAATCCCGGTTGTGAAAGGAGAGCTTTGTTTAGACAAGTATGATTGTTTACACATTATCCGGGGTGATTATTTACAGGTTAAGGGCAGACACAGGGGTCTGCCCCTACGAAAGCCACCTTTCCCTCAAACACCAGATGTAGGGGTAA
>Ga0079099_1049622_pt1 | contig 19527 bp, 23 predicted proteins | sample ADurb_H2B_02_Slu_FD_77098 | JGI IMG/M metagenome (GOLD analysis project Ga0079099, IMG submission 77098) | Active sludge microbial communities from Illinois, USA, of municipal wastewater-treating anaerobic digesters - ADurb_H2B_02_SludgeMetaT... | ecosystem: Engineered > Bioreactor > Anaerobic >... | reverse complement strand
GGCTGAATTAGGCCTACTCAATCTCTTAGTGTTAGCTTTCATTTCTTCTAAAATAGATGGATTAGTAAATAAATTCTCTAAAGTCATCTTCAGTTGATTAAGGCTTTTAACTTCTACAGCCACTTTATTTCTCAAAAGAAAATCAGAATTTTTCTCCTCTTGCCCAGGTATAGGGTTAGCAATAATCATAGGTAGCTGTTTACCAAGTGCTTCAGCACTGGTTAGTCCACCTGGCTTGGTAATTAATAAATCTGATGCTTCCATTATTTCATGGATATTATTAACATAGCCTAGTACCTTTAAAGGGAAATGTAGATAAGTAGCTACTTCTTCTAATTTCTTACGCAAATTTTTATTCTTTCCTACTATTACTATGACTTGGATAGGCAGAGAAATTTTACTTAATTCTTTAACTATTCCCCCAACTGGACCAAATCCCAAACCTCCTCCCATGACCATTATGGTAGGGAGATCAGCTTCTAATCCTAATGATTTTCTTACTTCTAATTTATCATGCTTCTCTGCAAACTTAGGACTAATAGGTATTCCTGTAACACAAATATTATTGCTGTTTATGCCCCTTTCAATTAGATAGTCTTTTAGTTCAACATCAGCTACTACGTATAAATCCACGTTAGGATGAATCCAAAAATTATGAACAGTAAAATCAGTAATGACACCTATTATGGGGATTTTAATCCCCTTTTTATTCTTAAGTACAGACATTACGCCACAAGGAAAGGCATGAGTACAGATAATAATATCAGGTCGAAAATCAATAATCAACTTCTTTAACTTGGTAGCTAGAATATTATTTAATAGCTTATTAAATTCCGAGGAATTATCAACTTCTTCGGCTCGTTGGTATAAGTAACGATATATAGCAGGTGTTATCTTAATTATTTCAATATATGTATTAACCACCATTTTACTTAATAAAGGATTTGTATAGCGGAAGGAATCAATAATTTTAGTTTTTAAGCGAGTAGAAAAGGCTTCTGAAAAAGCAGTCTCTAATGCTTCCGCTGCCCGAGCATGCCCTGCCCCTACTGCCGCAGACAAAAATAGAACACGATATGGCTTGGCCATTAAATTCACCTCTATCCTTTTTTCACGTATTTAGCAATTTCCCAATACATTTTCATCCTGGCTACAAATCCTTTAACTAATCCTAGTTTTTCTTCCTTCATTACATGCGTCATCTCTCGTAAAAGCACTTCTTTTACCAGTACACCCTTTGCCTCCACATAATTAGTCAAAGCTATTTCTACCCCAAACCTGGTTAAATCTAAAGAGGATATTGCCTCTAATATTTCTCGACGCATTGCCCTTTGCCCAGAAAGAAAAGGAGCAAGCTTTTGAGCTAGATTAGTAGCAACCCTTCCTCCTTCAAAAATACCAACAGTCATTTCTGCTTCTCCCTTAAGAACAGGTTCTAACAAGTCGTAAACGTGCTGTTGGGTTAAGCCAATTAGATCAGCGTCTAAAAATAGGATCACGTCTGCCTTGGTTCTAGCCATACCAGCTACCATAGCCCCACCTTTACCAATATTTTGCTCTAATTCTATCACCGTAGCTCCTTGATTTAGAGCAACAGAAGCAGTAGTGTCAGTAGAACCATCACTGACTACGATAATTTCATCTACCAGATCAACTTGATCTACTATTTTGATAACCTGAGCTACTGTTCTTTCTTCATTGTACGCCGGGATTATGGCTGCTACTTTCATTCCTAAGTTTACCCCCTATACCTTAATTTGGCTTTCGGTCCTAATAAATATATTATATTCCGCATTAGCAATTCACATTCCTGCTAAAACAAGAACAACCATACCTTCTAAAGTATGGCTGTTGTTAAATTAAAGTAAAACTTATTTTATTTCTTGAGTTATCCGCTCTTTTACTATGCTAACAATTTCACCAATAGATATCTTCTCTTCTTGACCATTTTTTCTACTTTTTAATTCCACAATATTTTCTTCCCCCGCATTAGGACCAATAACTACCTTAAGAGGAAAACCAATTAAATCTGCATCTTTAAATTTCACGCCTGGCCTCTCATTACGATCATCTAGGACTACTTCTACCCCTATCTCTAATAATCTCTCATAAATTTCTGTAGCAATCTTCATTTGCTGTTCGTCTTTATTGCTAACAGGAATAATTATTACATGATAAGGAGCTATTGGCATAGGCCAAATAATTCCGTTTTCATCATAATTTTGCTCAATAGCTGCGGCAGCAGTTCTTCCTATTCCTATACCATAACAACCCATGATAAAGGGCTGAGTTTTACCATTCTCATCTAGGAAATTAGCCTTTAAAGCTTCACTATATTTAGTTCCCAGCTTAAAAATATGACCTACCTCGATTCCTCTAGTTTCTTTTAAAGTTTCTCCACACTTAGGACATAAATCTCCTTCAGTAGCAACTCTCAAATCTGCAACCTGGTCAACTTGAAAATCCCTTTGTGGGTTAACATTAAGAAGGTGATAATCTTTTTCATTAGCTCCAGCTATTACATTAACTAAAGTCATTACTTCCTGGTCAGCCAGTACCTTAACTTTTCCCTGCAGTCCTATAGGTCCTACAAAACCTAATGGTAACCCGACTATTTCTGCTACTTTTTCTTCAGCAGCCATTTCAATATCCAAGCAACCTAAAAGATTTTTTAATTTTACTTCATTGACATCCCGGTCACCTCTTATCAAGACCGCTAGCAACACTTCTTCCTCACTATAATAGGCTTGATAGAAAAGAGTTTTAATCAATTTACTTCCTTCTATATTTAAGAATTCCTCCAATTGATTAATTGTTTTAATTTCTGGAGTAGAAATTTTCTCTAATTCTTTAACGACTTCCCGATTATCTGCTTTTGGTAGAATACATTCTGCTCTTTCCACATTAGCGGCATAACTGCACTTAGAACAATAAACAATTACACCTTCTCCAGAATCAGCAATTACCATAAATTCATGGGAAGCGTTGCCTCCAATAGCTCCAGAATCTGCTTCTACTGCTCTATAATCCAGACCACAACGTTGGAATACTTGAGAGTAAGCAGCATACATTTTCTCATAACTTTCGTCCAACCCTTCCTGATTACGGTCAAAACTATAAAGATCCTTCATAATAAACTCTCTGCCCCTCATCAGACCAAAACGAGGTCTAATTTCATCCCGATACTTAGTTTGAATCTGGTAAAGTAATAGTGGTAATTGCTTATACGACTTAACTTCCCTCTTTACCAAGTCAGTGATAACTTCTTCATGGGTAGGGCCTAAACAGAATTCTCTTTCATGCCGATCTTTTAAGCGAATCATTTCCTCTCCATAAACATCCCAACGTCCTGTTTCCTTCCATAGTTCAGCAGGCTGCATAGCTGGAAGAAGCAACTCTTGTCCACCTTTTTTATCCATCTCTTCCCGGACAATACTTTCAATCTTCTTTACTACCCTGTATCCTAAAGGCAGATATTCATAAATTCCTGCCGCTAGTTTTCTAATCATTCCAGCTCTGAGCATCAATTTGTGACTAATTACCTCGGCTTCTGCTGGTGTCTCCCTCAAAGTAGGCACCAATACTTGAGACATCTTCATTTAGTTTTCCTCCTCTTGACCTGAATTCTTTTTTATTTCCTCCCAGAGTACCTGGACTAATTCATTCTCTGGAATTTTCTTAACTATTTCTCCTTTTTTAAAGAGTAATCCTTCTCCTTTTCCACCAGCAATACCTATATCGGCTTCTTTTGCTTCTCCCGGTCCATTGACCACACAACCCATAATGGCTATTTTTAAGGGCTTATCAATTTGTTGACATCTCTTTTCTATCTCCTCAGCAATAGGGATTAAATCCAATTGACAACGACCGCAGGTAGGACAAGAGATAATTTCCGGACCTCTTTCTCTCAAGTTAAGAGATTTCAGGATCTGGTAACCTACTTTTACCTCTTCCAAAGGGGAACTGGTTAGGGATACTCTAATGGTATCCCCAATACCTTGAGCTAACAGAGTACCAATTCCTACTGCTGATTTAATTGAGCCAGACCAGACAGTTCCTGCCTCTGTTACTCCCACATGTAGAGGATATTTGCTCTTTTCAGCAAGGAGTTGATAAGCTTGAATAGTAGTTGTTACTTGAGAAGCCTTAACAGAAATAACAATATCCTCAAAATCTTCTTCTTCCAGAATGTGGACATGACCTAAAGCACTCTCTACTAAGGCTTCAGGAGTAGGGCCACCATGCTTTTCTAATAAATGTTTCTCTAAAGAACCAGCATTAACACCGATTCTAATAGGTATTGACCTTTCTTTAGCTGATTCCACCACTGCTTTGACTTTGGATCGTTCACCAATATTGCCTGGGTTAATGCGTAAGGCATCAACTCCACTGGAGATAGCCTGCAGGGCTAATTGATAGTTAAAATGAATATCCGCTACTAGAGGAATCTCAATTTTTTTCTTTATCGCCTCTAAAGATAAGGCAGCTTCCATATTAGGTACGGCTAACCTAATAATTTCACAGCCTACCTCTTGTAAAGCCTTTATCTGTTTCACAGTTTCTTCCACATTACGAGTATCTGTATTAGTCATAGATTGTACAGTAATAGGGGCATTTCCACCAATAGCTGTATTACCCACCCATACTTTGCGAGTAAACTTTCTCATTTCTCCATCTCTCTCCCTATGATAAGAAAAGTTTAGTTATGTCTTTATAAGTTACCACTACTAGTAAAAATAGTAGTAGCATAAAACCAACAAAATGAACCATACCTTCTTTTTGTGGTTCTATCGGTTTTCCTCTAACGGCTTCTATTCCTAAGAAGAACAAACGACCTCCATCCAGAGCAGGAATAGGTAGAAGATTAAATAGTCCCAAATTAATACTCAAAACTGCTGTTAGTCTCAAGAGATTCTCCATACCGGTTTTAGCTGCCTGACCTGCCATCTGAGCTATGCCTAATGGACCAGATACGTCACTAGCAATCTGCCCCATAATCATTTGTTTAATGCCTACAATGATAGCCCAGGTAATTCCTATTGTTTGTAAAAATCCATTCTTAATTGCTGCCCAAAGACCTAATTGCTGAGAAATTACTTTAGGCGTAATTCCTATTAGCCCTACTTTTCTTTCTTTTTCTAGCTTAGGTGTAATTTTAGTTTGGAACTGCTGATTATTCCGTTCTACAGTAAAGAGAGTTGGTTTATTAGGATTAAGATTAACAACCTTTACCACTTGTTCCCAGTTACTTACTTGCTCCCCATTAACAGCTAATATTTTGTCTCCAGGTTGCAAGCCAGCTTTTTCTGCAGGATATCCAGGCAAAAGATTACCAATTATGGTAGAATTAGATACATTAACTGGAACGCCAAACCAGGTAAAAATCAAAGTGAAGAGCAGAAAGGCTAAAAGAAAGTTCATCAAAGGGCCACTAACAATTACGGCCATTTTCTGCCAGACAGTCTTACCATTGTAACTTCTAGAAATATCAGTTGCTTCCTCTCCATCCATACCTGCTAGTTTAACAAAACCACCCAAAGGTATTAGGTTTAAACTGTAAGTGGTCTCCCCGTATTTTACAGCAAAAATTCGTTTTCCAAAGCCTAAACCAAATTCATCTGCTCTAATCCCTACCTTTTTAGCCACTAAAAAGTGACCCATTTCATGGACTAGAACTACTAGACCAAAAACAAAAATGAAGGCCAAAGTTGTTAACATTTCTTCACCATCCTTAATTAGCTTCTAAAAATTCTTAATAACTTCACTAGCCTGCTCTCTAGACCAGGAGTCTGCAGCTAAGATATCCTCAATAGTTGGGTTAGCTATCACTTGGTGGCTAGACATAACTAATTTGATTATTTTAGGAATATCTAAAAATCCTATTTTCTTTTGCAAAAAAGCATGCACTGCTATTTCATTGGCCGCATTTAAGCATGTCGGCATAGTCTCCCCAGTTTCCAAAGCATCATAAGCAAGCTTTAAGCAGGAAAAACGCTCCAGATCAGGTGGTTCAAAGGTTAATTCTCTTTGCTCTACCAGACTTAAGCTTGGTAAATCGTTAGCTAAACGCTCAGGATATGTTAGAGCATATTGGATGGGAACCTTCATATCTGGCAAGCCTAATTGAGCAACTATAGAACTATCATGGAACTCTACTAGCGAATGAATAATACTTTGAGGATGAACTACTACTTCTATTTTATCCAACTCCACATTAAACAACCATCGAGCTTCAATAACTTCTAGCCCTTTATTCATTAGAGTAGCTGAATCAATAGTAATTTTCCCTCCCATATCCCAGTTAGGATGTTTTAAGGCCTGTTCCGGAGTAACCTGGACTAATTCCCCCCTGGAAAACTTACGGAAAGGCCCTCCAGAAGCTGTTAAAATAATCTTTTTTATTTCATTTTGCTTTCCGGCTTGCAAGGACTGAAAAATGGCACTATGTTCACTATCAATTGGGATAATAGGTACACTTCTTTCTCTAGCTTTTTCCATTACTATTTGGCCAGCAGCTACCAAGGTCTCTTTATTGGCTAAAGCAATGGTTTTACCTGATTCAATAGCGGCTAAAGTTGGTAGTAACCCAATAGAACCCACCACCGATACTACAACTAGTTCTGCTTCTGGATGGACGGCTGCTTCCTGTAATCCTTCTAGACCTACTACAACTTCTACTGGCAAATCCTTTAGACAGAAAGATAATTCCTTAGCTTTTGTCTCATCCATTACTGCTACTAGTTTAGGTCGATATTTCCTAACTTGGTTTTCCAAAGTTTTTATGTTGTCTCTTGCTGCCAGAGCTACTACTTGGAACTTCTCTGGGAATTTCTCTACTACCTCTAAAGTTTGCGTTCCAATGGAGCCAGTAGAACCTAGAATAGATAATTTTTTCATTTTTGTTTCTCTCCTTAATCCTTATGGTAAGGGCACCTAGGAATAAGACCTGCTCTAATTACTGCCTTTAAAGTAACTAATGATAAAGGACCAATAATAAAGCCAGTAACTCCCAGTATTTTTATCCCTATATACATAGCCATTAGGCTAGCCAAAGGGTGCAGTCCAATAGCGTCCCCTACAATTTTAGGCTCAATAATTTGGCGTATTATCATAATGGCTAAATAAACTATAGATAAATAAATAGCTAGAGAGTAATTGGGAGCTACTAAAAAGTTATAAAAGATCCAAGGAATAAAAATAGTACTAGGGCCTAAAATAGGCAAAAAATCTAACAGTCCGGTTAATACTCCTATAATCAAAGCGTAGTCAATTCCGATAATGGATAAACCTATGGTAGCTATGACAGTAGTTACGGAAACTAAAGTCGCCTGAGCTCTAATAAAAGCCACTACAGCTAAAACAACCTCATTCTTAGCCGTACGAGTTTTCTCCTGCCAAGGTTTAGGAAGTATATTCCAACAAAACTTATTAATTATCTCTTTGTCTCTACTAATAAAATAAGTAGCTACTGCACTAATAATTAGAATGGTGATTAAACTAGGTAAAGCAGCCAAAGGAGTAATTAAAGTCCGTAAAACAGTTTCCAAAGCCGTATAGAGTTTAGATAGGTTGTTTTGAATTACTTCTATTACTGGATTAGGTAATTGTAAATAAAAATCTTCCCAACGGGTAAGTAAACTAGTAATATCTAGCCTTACTTTATTATAGTATTGGGGTAAAATACTAGATAGACTAACTATTTCTGCATATAATTTAATAATAGCAAAGACTATTACTATTGCCATTATAGAAATTACAGTCAAAAGAGTAATTCCTACGGCCAAATCTCGATTAATTTTAGATTTTTTCGCTAATAACTGCACTATGGGCTCTATCAAATAAGCTAAGACTAGAGCAATCACAAAGGGAAGAAACAAGTCTGCTAAATAATGTAGAATTATATAGCCAGCCAAGAGAAAAATTATTATACCTAGACCAAACTTGATATAAGGTTGCATTAGACCACCACCTAATTAATAATGAATACACGCAAATAGTAGTATACTACAGGGGTAGTAAACAGCAAGCTATCAAAGCGATCTAAAATTCCGCCATGTCCTGGAATCAAATTACTAGAATCTTTTAAACCCGCATCTCGCTTAAACAACGATTCCACCAAATCACCAAATTGAGCAGCTAGACTAATCAATACCCCTAGGAAGAGTAAATGTATATAAGAAAAACTAAACTGAGGTAGTAATTTATTAATCCAAAGACCAGTAAAAAAAGTAACTATCAGAGTTGAAAGCAATCCACCTAGAGCACCCTCAATAGTTTTGTTAGGACTAATTTTAGGGCATAACTTTCTCTTCCCTAAGTTTATCCCTGTAAAGTAAGCTCCTGTATCATTAGCCCAGGTAGCTAGTAGAACTAATATTACATAGAAAAAACCACCTGGTAATCCACGTAAGTAAAGTAGATGAGCAGATAACCAGCCTACATATAGTATTCCTAAAAAAGATAGGGAAGTGTTGAGTAAAGGATTATTCTGCTCACTTCGAAAAAGTTGAGTAATGAGAATACTAATTAAAACATAGAAAAGAAAAAAATCGAATACTAAGCCGTTATGAATATCAGCTAAAGATAAAAAAATAAAAATAAGTCCATTAGTAATGAAAACTACTTTAGGCAAAACTACTCCCTTTCTCTGGATCAAAGTATAAAATTCATTAAGACCCAAAAAAGCAACAATAGAAACTAGGAATAGGAAAAACAATCCACCCTTATAAACTGTATATATTAGAACAGGAATACCTATAACTGCGCTTACAACTCTTTTCCATAACATATTCATCACCTTATTCTATAGATTTATTCCCCCAAAACGACGATCTCTTTTCTGATATGCTAGAATAGCTTCTAGCAGATGGATCTCTCTAAAATCAGGCCAGTAGATGGAAGTTATCCAAAACTCTGTATAAGCTAACTGCCATAAAAGGAAATTACTTAACCTAAGCTCTCCACTAGTCCTGATTAGTAATTCTGGATCAGGCAAACCTTTAGTCGAAAGATAACTACTAAATAGTTCCTCATCGATTTGCTGGATAGAAATCCTTCCTTTCTGAATATCTCCCGCAATTCCAGCTACAGCTTCAACTATCTCTTGTCTAGCTCCATAATTTAGAGCTAAATTTAAGACTAATCTATCATTTTTTTCCGTTAACTTAATAGAATTTTGTAATTCTTGATAGGCAAAACTGGGTAACTTATCCAGATTACCAACAGCAGTTATTCGAATATTCTCTTTATGCAGTTCGTGAGTTTCTTTGCGTAGAAATTCTTGTAAAAGTTTCATTAGTGAACTAACTTCTTGGTTAGAGCGCTTCCAATTCTCAGTAGAAAATGCATATAGGGTTAAAACCTTGATTCCTATTTCTTTGGCTAGTTTAACAACATCTCTTATGGATTCCACTCCAGCTCTATGACCAGCTACTCTAGGTAATCCTCTGGATTGTGCCCATCTTCCGTTGCCATCCATAATAATAGCTACATGTTGGGGAATTTTATCCTTATCTAGAAAAGTCATTAAATCTTCTTTAGTAAATTTAACAGGATTTTTTTTCCATTTATCCTTGAATAAATCCAGCCAACCCCTTCGCCCCATTTAATTGTTACCTCCCCAGCAAAAATTATCCATTAATTATTATTTAATGAAATAATCCCCCTCCTTCTTGCTAGAATACCAGGAGGGGGTAGATATAAATTTCCTCTACTTTATCCTAAGATAATTATCATAAGCAATTGTTATTTCTAATTCATTCTCTCTTACTACTTTCTGTCTGATAACCCTTAACTGCCCTTGCCCTTCTCCAGACCAGGGAGGAGTGGTTATGAACTTTTTAAATACATAGGAAGTTTTAGCGAGAAGAGCCTGGACTTTCTCCCAGTCTTGACCTATTAAATCGGGTATAGACATACCCTTAAACCTCCATAATCTCTTTTTCCTTAGTGACTACTGCTTGGTCTACTTCCTTTATATATTTATCGGTAAGCTTCTGGATCTCCTCCTGAGCCTTCTTATTTTCATCAGCAGAAATCTCTCCATCTTTTTCTATCTTCTTCAAATGTTCATTGGCATCTCTCCTAATATTGCGGACAGCTACCTTTTTCTCTTCCCCTTCTTTTTTAATATTTTTAGCTAGTTCTTTTCTTCTTTCTTGAGTAAGAGGTGGAATAGCTAAGCGAATTACACTTCCGTCATTAGTTGGATTTATCCCCAGATCTGACTTCATAATTGCTTTTTCAATTCCAGCCAAAGAGCCTTTGTCCCAAGGTTGGATTACAATCAGCCGGGCTTCCGGTGCACTAATATTGGCTAGTTGGTTTACCGGAGTAGGTGTCCCATAATAATCGACAGTAATTTTTTCCAGTATAGAAGGACTAGCCTTACCAGTCCTAATAGACATAAACTCTTTCTTAGTAATCTCAATTACTTTTTTCATTTTATCTTCTGATTCTTTAATTATCTCTTTTACCATTATTACACCCCCTCACAAATGTTCCGATTTCTTCCCCAAGGACTACTTTCTTAATATTTCCTTCTTTAGTTAAATCAAAAACAATGATAGGTATATTATTATCCATACAGAGAGAGATAGCTGTAGAATCCATAACTTCCAATTTTTTGTTAAGAACTTCAATATATTCTAATTCAGTGAATTTCACAGCTGCTGGATTCTTCATAGGATCTGAATCATAAACACCGTCAACTTTGGTCGCTTTGAGAATAGCATCTGCATTTATTTCTGCGGCTCTTAGAGCAGCTGTTGTATCAGTAGAAAAATAGGGATTACCTGTACCAGCTCCAAAAATAATAACTCTTCCTTTTTCCAAATGTCGAATGGCTCTTCTCCGTATGTATGGTTCCGCAATCTGCCGCATCTCTATAGCAGATTGTACTCTAGTTACTACATCTACCTTCTCTAAAGCATCTTGTAGAGCTAAGGAGTTAATCATAGTAGCCAACATCCCCATATAGTCACCTGTAGCCCGATCAATTCCTCTCGCACTTCCAGCAATACCTCTGTAGATATTCCCGCCTCCTACTACTATAGCTACTTCTACTCCCGAATTTACAACTTCCTTCAGTTCTTCCGCAATAGTCTTCACTGTTTCTGGATCAATCCCATAACCTTGCCTTCCTGCCAACGCTTCTCCGCTTAGTTTTAAAACTATTCTCCTGAACCTTGCCTTATTCATTCTAAAATTTACCTCCACTCTTCCCTAGGTATTTTTCTACATATTTAATGAAGAATCCTTTTTTCACCGATTTATTTTTGAAAAAAAGAGAACACTTTTGGTGTTCTCCTTTATTTTTGCATTTGTGCCATTACCTCAGCTACAAAGTCATCTTCCTTCTTTTCTATTCCTTCACCTAACTCTAAGCGAGCAAATCGCTTAACTTCAATATTACCACCTAATTCTTTAGATTTCTCTTTAACTAAAACTTTGATGGTCTTATCTGGGTCTTTCACAAAATTTTGCTCCATTAAACAAGCTTCAGCATAAAACTTAGCTACTCTACCTTCTACAATCTTTGGAATAGCTTTTTCAGGTTTGCCTTCGTTCTTGGCTAGGTTTTCAAAAATTTCTTTTTCTTTTTCAATTACGTCAGTTGGTATTTCTTCTCTTACTAAGTATTTCGGATTTGCAGCAGCACTATGCATAGCAATATCTTTAGCTAGTTCCTTAAAACCGGAGGCACTGGCAACAGCATCTGTTTCAGCGGCCAATTCAACTAATACTCCGATTCTACCACCAAAGTGGATATAATCTTGTACTAGTCCGGCATTTACTACTTCATAGCGAACAAATCTTCTTATAAGAATGTTTTCCCCAATTTTAGCAATTTTTTCAGTAATCAATTGAGAAATAGTCTTGCTTTCATCTTTAAGGAAAGGCTGTTCTCCGATATTATCTATAGTAGGACTCTTTACCGCTATATGTTCGGCTATATCTTGCACTAGATTTTTAAAATCATCAGTCTTAGCTACGAAATCAGTCTCACAGTTAACTTCTACTAATACTCCTACTTTGCCACCATTATGTAAATAAGCATGTACTAAACCTTCTGCTGCGACTCTAGAAGATTTTTTAGCTGCAGTAGCTAATCCTTTTTCTCTTAAGTATTCTACGGCTTTTTCCATATCTCCATTAGTCTCTGTTAAGGCTTTCTTACAGTCCATCATACCTGCGCCAGTTTTTTCCCGAAGTTCTTTTACCATTGAAGCGGAAATACTCACAAAAATTCCCTCCCTTAAATTTCTATAAAAAATAAGGATAGTGGTAAGGATAAGTTAACCCTTACCAACCATCCTTACTTTATTAACTATTCAGCCATTTGCTCTCCTTGATTACCTTCTATGACTGCATCAGCTATTTTAGCAGTAATTAATCTAACTGCTCTAATAGCATCATCGTTACCTGGAATTACATAATCGATTTCATCTGGATCACAATTAGTATCTACAATAGCAACGATTGGAATACCTAAACGTCTTGCTTCAGCCACAGCAATTTTTTCTTTACGAGGGTCAACTACAAAGAGAACACCTGGGAGTTCTTCCATTTCTTTAATTCCACCTAAGAAACGGGTTAATCTTTCTCTTTCTTTCATTAACTCTAGAACTTCTTTTTTAGGTAATACTTCTAATGTGCCGTCTTCTTCCATCTTCTCTAGTTGTTTTAGACGAGCAACTCTTCTACGAATAGTAGTAAAGTTAGTTAGCATACCACCTAACCATCTTTCGTTAACAAAATACATTCCACATCTTTCAGCTTCTTCTTTTACTGCTTCTTGTGCTTGCTTCTTAGTACCTACAAATAAGATAGTTTCTCCTTGTCCTGCTAAATCTTTTACTATATTATAAACTTCTTCCATCTTCTTAACTGTTTTTTGTAAGTCAATGATGTAGATACCATTTCTTTCAGTAAAAATATACTGAGCCATTTTAGGGTTCCATCTTCTAGTCTGATGACCAAAATGTACACCTGCTTCTAATAATTGCTTCATAGAAATTACAGACATTGCTACTTCACCTCCTCTCCTGGTTTTTTCCTCCGTTCTCTTCACTCTCTTGCAGAACCAAGTTATTGGCACCCCTACAAGAGTCAGAAAACGTGTGTATTTATTAATACCAAAAAGAATTATAGCATATCTAAGATCATTTGGCAATAACTATTTACTTAATTTCCACAGTTACTGGGACAGTAACCCACTTATAAGTTTTAACAAGAAAAGTTTTTCCATTAAACTGTTTTTCCAAAGACTCCTTAGTCAATGCATAAGAAGTCCTTCCTACTTGCTGAGCCATGTGCTCTATATTTGCCCCATTGAAAGTAGTATCTAAAGAATTCCTAAAATTTATTTCTAGTTGGGTTCTTATAGCATGTAAGGCTGTCTCCGGTAGCTTAATGCTAACATTAAAAAACTGAATATTAGTTCTGGAAAACTCCAGCGTAGCTTGTTCAGCCATAGCTTTAGGAAGCTCTGACTTAGCTTGATTAATAAACTGAGGAAGCTGTACTTTAGCTTGCGTCTCTACCTGCTGACTTACCGTTTTAGCTAATTCTTCTGCATTGAACTCTACTGTTATTCCCCGTTCCAGTAATAAATATGCACCCCCCAAAAAGAGGAGAAGAGTAAACATGAATCCTGAAGCTAATCCTAGAAAAAACGTTCTTCTTTCTCCTAGCTTTAATAGCATAGCCATCACCCCTAATCTATATTATAACAGATTAGGCTGATATTATTACTATAAACTAGAAAAAGGAGTAGACAGAACTCTACTCCTTCTGAGGTCCTCCAACCAACTTCTTAATAATACTGGTTAAATCTTCTTTTTTCTTAAAACTATATTTACCTGCTTTAAACTTACTTTCTACCTGTAATGCTTCAGCCATCTGGGAAAAATCTCTGTCAGAATCAATTATCTGAGCTTCAGCTAAAATTCTGGCTATCTTGCCACTGTCAGTACCCTGGGGAATGATTATAGTAATTTCTTTATTAATTTGTGGGGGTTGAGTAGTAGAGCGGAGGTTCTCTAAAGGCTGAGACTTTCTTACTGTTGGTGAATTTTTTTTATTCACTGCCTGACTAGTTTCTATACCCTTAGGTGCTTCCCTCCCACCTGGAGATGGAAAAAATATCAACATTAATAAGGAAGAAATTATTAATCCTACCCCTATACCTAATAACATCTCTTTAGTTAGCCTCAATTTGCTTCCACCCCGTTTTTCCCAAATCTAGAATCAGCTGCACCTCGCCTTTTCCCATTTTCATGGTTTTAGCAACTTCTACTATATCTTTTCCATCATCTAATAGTTGCATAATTCTTTGGTATTTTTCTTCTAAAGGGTTAGCAGGCCTTACTTTTCTATTTATATTCAAACAATCTCTTTTGGTATTTTCAATTTTCCTTAGTAAATTATCGGCTTCTTTCAACAAGGACCTAATTTCTTCAGATTTATAATTTATTTCCTGTAAAAAATTATTCGCTGCCGTCTCTAAATTCCCAACCATTTCTCTGGTAACCTGTTCAATATTAGAAAACTTTTCTTTTTCCTTATTCTTTTCAGGGTTTAGTAAGGCAACTATAATCAGAACCGTCCCAATTGCAAACAAAATATAAGCTAACATTTTATCACCCCGGTAGTATTTTTATTTTCTAAATTTATAAATTACTAGCTATAGTAAAAACTTTTCCTTCTTCCTTATCTCTCCCTACAACAAGTCTAACAGGTTCTTGCTGAAGGTACCGTTTCTGGGTATCTAAGAAAAGAGTTAAACTTCCATCAAGAGGATTAAATTTAATTGTCTTGATCTTATGCAAAGGAACAGGTTCAAAAATTCCCACTAGTTCTAAATTTTCTCTTGGAATCTTGGCATTACTAAGCAACAACTGCCAAAATTGTATAATTTGTTTACTACTAAACTCTTTAAGACTTTTCTTTCTAGCTTTAAAAGGTATCTTTTCCCATATTTCAATTCCATCACAGATATTAGTTTCCAAAGATTCTATATCTAATTTTCTAGCTTTAGTAGTGAGGTTATTGTAAATTATTAATGATCTGACTAGGAGATTGTTCTTTAATAAATCTGTTAAATTTATTTTAGTCCTTATTTCCCCCCAATTTAGCAACTTAACATTTTTAGAAAAGAACATAGGTAGAGAAAAAATTTGAAATCTTAGTTTGCTGAAATGGATATTTATGGCTTCTTTTTTTAGAATCTCGCTTTCATCTAAATGCTTAATCAAAGGAATATCCTTATCCATGGGAAAATAGTGTATTTGTCCACTCCTAATTAATTCTATTTCACTAGTCTCTGAAATTAGTTCTAAAGTATGATTGTATATCTTAATTCTACCAAAGAATTGTTTAAATGTGTTAGCTAGTTCTTGGTAGGCTTTACTTATATTTTCTACTATTCCAGATTCTTCTCCCATATAGATTTTAACGCTCCCTCCACCCTAGTTATGGGCTCTACTAAATCCATAGATTTGCCTACTTCTAGAATAATGGCTTCTGCCTTTCTCCTATTCTCATCATTAGGTTCAGATAACTTTATTCTTAATGGGCTGCCTGCTGGGGAAGCCTGTAAGATAAATTCTCCTTTGCTAATTTCTTGAGTTGTTCCTACTTCCATTAGAGGGGCCAAGGAAGTTTGATTAATACTAATAACTGGATAACCAGTAAGATTTTTTAATTCTGATAGATTGTCCTCTGGAGTAATAAGTAAGTCAGCCTTTACCTTAACATGATTGATCAAATTGCCAAGAATTATTTCTCTCTTGATATATTTCTCCAGTGACTGACCATACAGGATTCTTTGTATTTTAGTAGGTTTAATATTTTCTGTATAAGCAAATTCTAAAGGAATACCGTCACTATCAATAATCATTAACCCACCCAAATAAGAGGCATCCTCTAGCGTATAAGTAAGAATATATCCTATTTTCCACTCTTTCATTAGAATCCTCCTCAAGTCTTGATATCAATCAAGGTTCCTCTTATAGGATCAACTAGTTCGTCTTTTTCCTCTAATTGCTCTTTTTTATTTCTCTGTTGCTGCTGGTGCTGGCCCTTTTCTTTGTCTTGTTGAGAGATCTTATCTTGTTCAGACTTCTGACTAGTCTGTACTTGAGTTTGCCTATTCTTCACTTGCTGTTGGAACTGCAACATGAATTTTTGAGATTCAGCCTGGTTCTGCTCCTGCTGATTTTGTTGTCTTTTACCAATTTCTTCTGTTCTAGGGATTAATACTTGTAAGTCTATAGGCCTTATAGACATTTTATCACCATCCCTATCATAAAATTCTTAGCCGATTAAACTCTGCTTCATTCTACTTAAGCTTCCACGCAATCTTAAAATAGCTTTAGAATGTAGTTGGGAGATACGAGAACTGGAAACTTCCATTACTCGGCTAATTTCTTTAGCCGTTAAACCTTCATAGTAATAGAGAGAAACTAGCAATCTTTCCTGAGGAGGTAATTTATCAATGGCTTTTCCTAGAATTCTTTTTACATCCTCCAATTCTATTTCAGCAGTTGGACTAGGATTACTAGGGTCTTCAATAACATCTTTTAAGGTTAACTCTTTACTATCCGCATCTCCACTATTCCAGACTTCGTCTAATGACCCTAAAGTTAAGCAACTGACCTCAGCTATAAGAGTATGTAGTTTCTCTTCCGTTATATTCATAAATTCCGCTAACTCTTCGTCCTTAGCAGGTCTGCCTAGCTGCTGCTCCAAAGCTTGATAAGCTTTCTCCAACTTGCGCATTTTAGCCCTTAAAGATGAAGGAAACCAATCCATAACATTTAGACCATCGAAAATAGCTCCCCTAATCCGAGCGATAGCATAAGTTTCAAATTTTACTCCTCTATTAGGGTCAAAACGTTCTATAGATTCAATTAATCCTAAAACACCATAGTTAACCAAGTCATTAGAATCTAAATAACTAGGCAGTCCAATAATTACTCTTTCCGCTACATACTTTACTAGAGGAACATACTGGAGAATTAGTTTTTCTCTGAGGGCACTATCTCTAGTCTGATAATAGTTTTGCCAGACTTTTGATATATCAATTTTCCTATCACCTTGTTTCAGCGCCAACCCTCAAATCCTCCTTAATTTTAGTTAATTATAACTCCTTGATTCCTTTTTCAATAGCCTTAATTAATACTTTCCCATTTTCTAGATTTAGCTCCATGGAACGACCGTAATTTGCCCCTGTATCTTCCCCACTTATCTTTAACCCCTGTTGTTTTAAAGCTAGCTTAACAGCCTCCACGTTTCTCTCCCCTATTCTCATCCGGTCATCAGCACCCATAAATGCGAACATTTGAGCACCACCTGCTATCTTTACTACTAATCGAGATTTAGGGGCACCCATCTTATCTAGCTGCTCTAAAATCAGAGGAATGGCAGTATCAGCAAACTTAGCAAGATTGACACTGCCGGCACGGGCCTGTTTACTATCAGGTAACATAATATGTGCTAAGCCTCCAATCTTTAGCCTGGCATCATAAAAAGTTATACCCACACAAGAACCTAACCCCAAGGTAACTAATAAATCAGGAGCTTTAGCTGCCTTTAAATCTGCTATTCCTACTCTGACTACCTTACTCTCCATCCTCATTCACTCCTATTGCCTTTAAAATAATACTTAGAGACCCAGGATCAGGAATTAAAAAGAAATGTCCTTTCACTTCTTTATTAGCCTCAGCAAATTCAGTTTCTATTACAAGAGCATAGTCACCTACTTGCCCCAATTCAGCTAGTACTACGCTCAAAATAGCACCCAGCATATCAAAGGCCAAAGCTGGTACTGAAGGTAACAGAGTCAGATTGGTAAGCATAGATAAAGCATTTAAATAGGAACCCGCTAAAATATTGCCAATTTCCTTAAGAGCTGATTGATCAATATCATTTAAAATTTTAGTTGCACCTATTTCTTTACCTAACAACATATCTACTAAAATTAAAGCACTATTTCGAGGCAACATGAACATAACGCTCCCGGGGGCATTCCCCAAGACCCGTAAAAAGATACCTGCTACTATATTCTCTGGTCCACCTAAAACATCAGGAACTTCATCAAGGGGTAAAACGCTTACCCTTGGCACAGTCATATCTATTCTCTTGTTTAGTAATTGGGATAAAGCAGTGGCTGCATTACCTGCCCCAATGTTTCCTATCTCTCTTAAGGCATCCATTTGTACACCTGATAAGGCTGTAATATCTTCCATCTTACCCCTTCCTTTCCTCTACTATAGTTAGCTTACTCTCTCCAAGTCTGACATATCTGAAAAAGCTAGTACCTTATCTAAGTCCAGAAGAATTAATAAACGTTCTTCTAGTTTTCCTACCCCTCTAATATAATCATCGCTTAAATTAGAAAAGACTGGTGGAGTAGGTTCAATTGCATTATTGGGTAAACGAAGAACTTCAGAAACACAATCTACTATCATTCCCACCGTATATTCTTGAACTTCCACTACCATAATTCTAGTCTGGTCATCCGCTTCAGAATCAGCTAAACCAAAGCGTTTTTTTAAATCTATTACAGGAATAACCTTTCCTCTTAAATTGATAACTCCTCTAATATAGTTTGGAGCTTTAGGTACTCTAGTAGTTTCCATCACTCTAATAATTTCCTGAACTTGTATAATTTCTACTCCATATTCCTCTTCGCCTAGTTTGAAAACTACTAACTGTAACTCTCCGTTGTCTCTATTCTCAGTCATTAGTCTTTCCCCCTTTCAAATTAAAGCAGAGAAGCCACATCAAGAATTAATGCAACTCGACCATCACCTAAAATGGTAGCTCCAGCAAACTGCTTGTATCCATTTAGTAATTTTCCTAAAGACTTAATTACTATCTCTTGTTGACCAATGAGTGTATCCACCATTAGACCGGCTCGCCTTTGACCCGTCTTTACTACAACTACATATAAGCTTTGTTCATCTTCCACTTGTGAAGACTGAGCTTCTAACATCTCTCCTAATCTTATCACAGGAAGAACATTACCTCTTAATAAAATAACTTCCTTATCCTGAATTGTTTTAATGTCTTCCGGTGATAAGCTAATAGTCTCTTCAATAGAACTTAATGGAATAGCATAAATTTCTTTATCTAACCCAATCAAAAGTGCTTGTATAATAGCTAAGGTAAGAGGCAATCTAATAATAAAACTGCTACCTTCCCCAACCTTACTTTGAACACTAATATTACCACCTAGAGATTCTATTCGAGTTCTGACCACATCCATACCTACCCCACGTCCAGATACATCAGTTACTTTTTCTGCAGTACTAAATCCTGGCTTAAAAATCAGCATAATAATATCTTGAGGTTCTAGTTTCTCTGCTTCCTTCTCAGTTACTAAACCTTTTTCAATAGCCTTTTTCAATATAACTTCTGGATTAATCCCTTTGCCATCATCATCTACTCTGATCACTACCTGATTGCCTTCTGGATAAGCTATTAATTTCACAGTACCAGCCCTAGGCTTGCCAATTTTTT
>Ga0079099_1035763_pt1 | contig 19629 bp, 19 predicted proteins | sample ADurb_H2B_02_Slu_FD_77098 | JGI IMG/M metagenome (GOLD analysis project Ga0079099, IMG submission 77098) | Active sludge microbial communities from Illinois, USA, of municipal wastewater-treating anaerobic digesters - ADurb_H2B_02_SludgeMetaT... | ecosystem: Engineered > Bioreactor > Anaerobic >... | reverse complement strand
CGCTCTGCTAAGATTAAGGCCACATAGTGGTCATAAGGCTCCGGAGGAGTCTGCATGGTTATAGGGATTAACTTCTTGATCCCCCGGGGCGGATTAGCAAGAAAATACCTAACCCGGGCTTCCTGGCTGGAAAGGTGCTCATCCACCAGGATAATCTGGCCCTGCCACTTATCCTTAGTCAGCTCTGCTATTCTCTTTTTAGTTTGGGAGGAAAAGGTCCGATCCCCCAAGATTATTTTTTCTATCCTATATTCTAGGAGAAGGTCGTTAAGGGTAGAAAAGAATTCAGCAGGAGGCAATACCTTCTTTTCTAAAACCTTTCTGTTTTCCAAGATAGCCAGGCCGCATTTATCCTTGCCTGGGTCGATAGCTAAAAGACGCATTCCCGCTTCCACCTACTTCTTAATCTGCAGTTTAACCTTCAAGGAATTAGAAACATTCACATCATCTACAGCCACTATAGTTACCTCTACCTCTTTGTTTAATTTCTTGATTTGCTGAACAGTATTATAAATTTCCATAGCCGGAATAGTGCCAATAGTTCCCCGCAGAGGATCAGGAATCATCCCTTTTTGTATCCCTATGACATTAACCTTCTGCAATAAACCAATTAACTGCTGTTCAATGACATTCTCCCGCTGGGTGCCATCTACTTGATCTTTCAGTACTACTTCCCCCTTATGAAAAACCAGTTTATCTTCAAAAAGCTGGAAGTTAGCTACTACTGGCTCACTTACTATAGTATTAGAAGAGCAGACCAATCTAACTACAATGGATTTTTTAGTTTTTTGGAGAACATCCATTACTTCCCCTAGTTCCGTTCTGGAAAGCCAAATAGCTGTTTCTCCTTCTTTACCAGGTTTGGCTCCTCTTTCCAAAGCTAACTGGTTGGCAGACAAAATTAATTGTCTCAACTCTGCTTCCAGTTTGCTTGGAGAGATACCACCGGTAATTACCATGGAAGCCAACTCTTCATTAGCCCGAAAGGCAATATTGCCCTCCCGCACTATTTCCAAACCAAGGCTGAGCCTTCTAGCCAACTCTTCCTTCTCAGCTACCTCTTGGGCCAGCCTGGCTCTATTTTTTTCCAAATCATCAATTTTGAGAGCTAACTTGTTTTTGGTGTCCTGCAGCTGATTAATTTCCTGGTGGGATAAGCTTAACTTCTCTTTTACCCCTGCATATTCCTGAGATAATAAATCTATTTTCTTAGCCTGCTCGTTTCTTTCTGCCACCACTTCCCGCAGTTCTTGCTGCAGATTATCCAACTGGAAAGCCTTTTCCTTCACCTGTTTGGAAAGACTGAGGTATTGATTTTCCTTCTCCTGCAAAGCTAAAGTTTTGGCATTTAAGTTATTTTTAGCAATGGCTAATTCTATTTTTTGCTCTTGAGTAGCTTTAGATAACTGAACCAATTCTTTCTTTAAAGCCTGCATACCGAAAAGGGCGGTACGAACATCTTGGGAAACGGCAGCCAGGAGAGCCAGGGTAGAAGCTGCAATGAGCACTCCGGTAACAATAGTAATAATAATAGATGTGTGTTTGGGGCGCAGACCAAGAAGGGTTAAGCGTTTTTTGCCTACCCTCATGCCTATTTTATCACCAATATAAGCGATAGCCCCACCCATAATCACCAAAATCAGAATTAAGATTAAACCATACATCTACCTCACCGCCTTTCCCATTTTTTTTACTGAGCCCCTTTCTGGAGAAGATACACTCCACTGATCCCCATCAGGATATTGGGTAACCAGGCACTAAGGGCTGGAGGCAAAGCTCCTCCTTCTCCCAAAGCACCACTCACCGTGAGGATAACATAATAGACAAAAATGATAATGATGCTCAGGCCCAGTCCGATAGATGAACCGGAACGCTGGGGCTTTAAGCCTAAAGGAGCTCCCACCAAGGCAAAAAGGAAACTAGCTAAAGGAACAGCAAATCTCCGGTAGTAATTGACTAAGAGCACATTGGCATCAGCCTGTTGGGAGGTTAGAATGTTAATCTGCTCTTTTAATTCCCAGACATTCATTTCATCAGGTTCTTTCTGCTGGTTTAAAACATCCTGGGGTTTAGCTGCTAAATTTAACTGTTGCCGGTTGAAAGCCAAGGTATAGTTTACCTTACCATCAGGCTTAAGATAATACATAATCCCTCGGTAGAAAAACCATTTGTCACCCTCCCAAATTGCTTTCTCTGCGGTGACAATCCGTTCTACTTTAGAATCTCCGTTAAATTCCTGCATGGTTACCTTATTAAGAACTTTTTCCTGACCATCATATTCATGGGCATAAAAAAGTCTTTTAATCTGTTCCCCTTCCATGCTGCGAATAATGATATTCTGTTGACTTTTAGGCATTTTCTCTTTTTCTATTTCTCTTTTGACAATCACCTCATAAAGATGATTAGAGGCAGGAACAATACTTTCATTTAAAATAAAGGTAGCGCAACTGACTAAAAAGGATAGAATCAGGACCGGGGCAACTAGGCGGTAGAAATTCACTCCCCCAGCCTTCATGGCTACTATCTCACTATTCCCTGATAAGCGCCCAAAGGCTAATAAAGAAGCCAGAAGCATAGACATGGGGAAAGTCAAAACAATAATTTTCGGTAGACTTAAGAAAAAAAGCTGCGTTACCACCGTCAGCGGCACACCATTCTGAGTATAAAAACGAGCCAGCTTCAATAGTACATCAGCACCAATAAAGATACTAGAGAAGGCTACCACTCCAAAAAGGAAGGGACCTAAAAGTTCTCGTAATATATAGCGGTCTAAAATCTTCATGGTCCACCTCACAGACTAAAGCTCTCGCCCAAATAAAATTTCTTCGCCAATTCACTTTCGGCAATCTCCTGACTGTTACCAGAAATAAGGATTTTTCCTTGGTGCATTAGATAGGCTCTATCGATAATCGCCAAGGTTTCCCGGACATTATGGTCAGTAATCAGTACCCCCAAGCCCCTCTCCTTTAGCTGTCTGACAATGCCCTGGATTTCCAGGACTGAAATAGGGTCTACTCCGGCAAAGGGTTCATCCAAAAGAATGAAAGAAGGTTCTATAGCTAAAGCCCGAGCAATCTCCACTCTCCTTCGTTCTCCCCCCGAGAGCATAGAGCCTTTTTGCTGGATTAAATGCGCTATGCTGAATTCCTCCAGAAGTTTTTCCAGCCTTTCTTTCCTCTCCTGATGAGAAACTGGCAACATCTCTAAAATAGCTAAAATATTCTCGGCTACCGTCAGCTTTTGAAAAATAGAGTCTTCTTGAGCTAAATAGCTGATGCCTTTTCGGGCTCGCTGATGCATGGCCTTCTGAGTAATAACTTCTTCCCCCAAAACAATCTCTCCTGCTGACGGCTTTTCCAAACCTACCATCATATAAAAAGTAGTGGTTTTTCCAGCCCCGTTGGGACCTAAAAGGCCCACAATCTCTCCGGGGCAGACTTCTAAACTGACTCCATCTACTACATTTCTGCCGTAGTAATTCTTTTTTAGTTCCCGAGCTTCTAAGAGCACGAAAATCAACTCCATTTAGACTAATTTGGTATAATCACCATTCTGCTTCTGCCCTGGGTCTCTACCTTTTCACTGCCTTTATTGAGGAAGATGGTAATCTCCGGCCCCTGGAGCAGATTGCCTTTATTATTCACTCGGGCATTTCCTACCAACAAAGCTTTTTCTTCTTTCTGCCAGTAAGTTGCTTGGTCACTGTTGCCCCAGCTTTCCGGCCCCGTCACCTTAACTTGCCCAGTGGCTATTACTTTTTCTTCTTGGAAAAAGGCTTCCAACTTATCTGCTGTCAGAGTATTTTTTTGATCCTGGTAAACAGGGTTTCCGGTAGCCAAAGCATATTTTTTCTGATCATCCATAAAAATTCTCTCAGCCCTTAGGGTGGCGTCTTTCTGCTTTAAGAAAGCATTTCCCTGGGCGGTAGCCACTTTGCTCCCCAGATTTCCTACTAAAGTAGCACTGGTCAAAGTGCGGTCTTGGTTTTTGACCTCTACCCCGCCGGCAGCTCGGAAATCCTGAGTCTTTTTATTAAAAAAGACCTGGGGACTATGTAAGATCCAGTCTCCTCTTTGTAAGACTACATTGCCAGAAGCTTGCAAAGTATTCTCTTTACTCTTTATCTCCATCTTATCCGCTGTCAGTTCAATAACATCTTGAGCCAACGCCGGGGTTCCCAGCAACAGAAAAGCAACAGTTAAGCCTAAAGCCAGAGCCTTTTTCAGCATTTTAGTTCCCTCCTATGATTACTCGGACATGTCCGCTGACTTGAATATTCTCCAAGTTAATATCAGTTTGAAAACGATCCCCTAACACTTTGGTATTACCCTTGATAAAGACTACTTTTCCTTCTCCCTGAATCATTTTCTTTTGGGCTGACCACTGGATCTTTTCTGCCTGCAGTTGTTCCCCCTGCAGGGAGAAAGCCTGGACATGGCCTTCTAATTGAATATCTTTACTGCCTAAATCCAAATAACCTTTTTCTCCTTGTAAAGTAAGAACTTTTTTTCCCTCTTGATAAAAAAAGCCCTGACTTTTTTGAAAGGTGACCATATTTTTCTCTTTATCCATGATCAGAGTCTGAGAGTTAAGCTCCCAATTTACCTTCTCATCTACTACTTCTGAAAGCTTAGTTCCACTAAACTCCATCTCCGGCAGTTTTTCCACCACTATTCTTTTCTTCTCCTGTCCGGAAGGAGCTGTCCCAAAGGCAAAGTAGAGAGCAGCCGCCACTAACAATAAGCTGACTAGGAGGAAGCCGTATTTTTGCCATTTACCCATTTATTGTCTTCCTCCCTCCTCAGGCCTTTTCAAGTAAGCCGCTACAATTTGGTCCCATTTACCTTGGGCTTGGAGAATCAGGGTCAGGGCTTCCCGAACAGCCCCTTGCCCCCCTTCTTTTTCTGTTACATAATCTACCCGGGCTTTTACTTCCGGGACAGCATTGGCTACAGCCAGTTTCAAACCCACCTCTTCTAAAATCGGCAGGTCATTTAAATCATCACCAAGATAAGCCACCTGATCTTTCGCCAAATTTAAGGTCTGGAGAATCCCCTCTAAGGCTTCTCTTTTATCTTTAATCTTTTGGTAAACAAATTTAAGGCCCAGTTCTTGCCCTCTTCTTTCTACCGCTTCGGAATAACGGCCAGTAATAATGGCTACTGTGAGACCTGCTTTTTGAGCTAAAGCAATCCCTAAACCATCTTGGGCATGGAAAGCCTTCCACTCCTGGTGCTGGGTCCCCAAGATAATCTGACCATTGGTCAAGACCCCATCCACATCTGTAATAAATAATTTGACTTTTTTAGCCTTTTCTTGCTCCATGCTTTTACCTCACTAAACTATTCCCGCTTTTAACAAGTCATGCAAATGAATCATGCCAATTATTTTTTGCTTTTCTGTCACTACTGGCAAAACAGTGATACTCTTATCTTGCATCATTTTTAAAGCTTGGGCTGCCAAGCGGCCAGGGCCAATGGTCTTGGGACTCTTGGTCATAATCTCACTAACTTCTTTTTCTAAAAGCTGGTTGTCCTTTTCCAAATGACGACGAAGATCGCCATCAGTAAGTATTCCCAAGAGTTTACCATCCTGGTCAATGACTGCTGCTGCTCCCAATTTTTTAGCAGTAATTTCAAAAAGAGCCTCTTTCACTTTCCTGCCGCATTCCACTAGCGGAATTTCCTCTCCTTGATGCATTAAGTCATCCACCAGCAAAATCAGTCTTCTGCCTAGTGCACCGCCGGGATGGAAAAGAGCGAAATCTTCTGGTTGAAAATTGCGAGCTTCCAAAAGAACTACTGCTAAAGCATCTCCCATAGCCAAAGTAGCAGTGGTGCTGGCAGTAGGAGCTAATCCTAAAGGGCAAGCTTCTTTCTCAATCCCAATATGCAAAAATACTTCACTATTTTTGGCCAAAGTAGAATCCTGCTTCCCGGTCAAGGCTATAATAGTGGCGCCCAGACGCTTTAAGACAGGTAAAATATTAATAATCTCCTCTGTCTCTCCGCTGTTAGAAATAGCAATAACCACATCCTGCCCGGTAACCATTCCCAAATCGCCATGGATACCCTCTGCCGGATGTAAAAAGAAGGCAGGGGTCCCGGTACTAGCCAAGGTGGCAGCAATCTTTCTGCCAATTAACCCTGATTTGCCCATACCGGTAATTACCACCCGACCTTTACATTTGAGAATAGTCTCCACTGCCTGAACGAAATTATCGTCTAGATTGATGGCCAGATTCAGAATAGCTTGGGCTTCTATTTGAAAAACTTCTTTGGCTTTCTCTAAATACATCATCTTTCCTCCTAGGGTTTTACCAGATCTGAGCTGCCAACAGCACTATTTTGGCTGAGGCAATTCCCACTAAAGAACCAACAGAAACATCCAGAGGATAATGAGCCCCTACATAGACACGGGAGAACCCTACTAAAAAAGCTATCCCATAGAAAATTAAAGCTAGGGGAGCAAACTTAGCTGCCAGAATCCCGGCTAGAGCAAAAGCGCTCACCGTATGACCAGAAGGAAAAGATGAAAAACGCAGCACAGGCCCTAAAACCTGCACCCCTTCCAATTCTTTAGCTGGCCGCTGACGCTCAAAAAAGTTTTTCAGCAGATGAACAACTATGGTACTGAAAACAGCTACTGCTGTAATCAAAACCATAGTTTCTGTTTCTTTAATGCCGGTAGTTCGGTACAACCCGTAGAAAAATACTCCACAGAGAACTAGAGTTAAAAAACCATTGCCTAACTGAGTAATAATAGGCATCAGGAAATTCAAAAAGGAATTGCGCATATTCTTATTGACCAGGAAAAAAAGTTTGGCATCCCAAGAGTTAATGGTATCTAGAACCTTCTTTTCCTTTAGTACAGCCATTTTCTTTACCTTCCCTTCACCAGTTTGTCTATCTCTTTCAGTTGTTCTAAAAGTGCGGGCATCTCCTTTAATTTTATCATATTTGGCCCGTCACATAAAGCCTTTGCGGGTTCGGGATGTACTTCCAAAAATAGCAAATCTATCCCCATAGCGACTGCCGCCCGACTCAATCCAGCCACGAATTGGCTTTGGCCTTCTGAATGAGTCCCTCCACCGCCCGGAAGCTGTACGGCATGGGTAGCATCAAAGACCACCGGGTAGCCAAAATCCCTCATAATAGCTAGGGAACGCATATCCACTACTAAATTATTGTAGCCAAAGGAAACCCCTCTTTCGGTTAAGAGGATTTGTTCATTATTGGCTTCCTGTAATTTATTAACCACGTTTTTCATATCCCAAGGAGCCATAAATTGACCTTTCTTCACATTAACCACTTTGCCAGTCTTGGCCGCAGCTACCAATAAATCGGTCTGACGGCACAGGAAAGCAGGAATCTGAATGATATCCAAAACTTCTCCGGCGCTAGGCGCTTCCTCAGCAGAATGGATATCGGAAATCACCGGCACATCAAACTCTTTTCTAATCTGAGCTAGAATCTCCAAACCTTTCTCTTGGCCTGGTCCGCGATGGGAATAGATTGAAGACCGATTAGCTTTATCATAGGAAGCTTTAAAAATATAAGGAATCTCTAATTGCGTGGTAAGCTCCTTTAAAGTGCCTGCTACTTCCCGGCAGACTTCTAAATCTTCTATGGCACAAGGTCCGGCAATCAGGGCTAAAGGCCTGTTACCGCCTACACTAAGCTCTCTAATCTGAATTTCTTTAACCATTAATTTACTCCTTTCCTTTAGCTGCTGCAATTAATGCAGTAACTTTTGCCAAATCTTCTGGGGTATCTACCCCTTGACTGGAATACGGGGTTTCCACTACATAAATAGGATAGCCGTTTTCTAGAACCCGCAACTGCTCCAAGGATTCAGTCTGCTCCAGAGGGGTAGGCTCCATCCTGCTAAAAGCTAGCAGGAAATCTCGACGGTAAACATAAAGACCTACATGCTTATAGACAGGCTGTCCTGTTTCCTCCCGCGGAAAAGGCAGCAAAGAACGAGAAAAGTAAAGGGCTCTATTGTTTTTGTCTGCTACCACTTTGACTAGATGAGGATTATGCAGGTCTTCCTGTTCATCAATCTTTTTTTTGAGAGTGGCCATCACCAAAGTATCATCTTGCAGCAAGGGTTCAATAGCCTGATCAATCATTTCTGGCTGAATCAGAGGCTCATCCCCTTGAATATTGACAATAATTTCTGCTGTCATATTTTCAGCTACCTGGGCCAGACGGTCTGTCCCTGTCCGATGTTCTCTGGCAGTTAAGACTGCTTTGCCTCCAAAACTTTCTACTGCTTCTACAATTCGTTGGTCATCAGTAGCTACTATTACCTCTTCTAAATAGCGGGATTTCTTCGCCTGCTGATAAACATACCAGATCATGGGCTTGCCCAAAATAAGAGCCAGGGGCTTGCCTGGCAAGCGGGTAGACTGATAACGGGCTGGAATAATCCCTACCGCCTTCATTTTGTTGCCTCCTTCTCAGACCGTCCTAGTTTAGCTAGAATAATCTCCTTCAGTTTAGCTTCCTGATGAGCCTCCGGCTTGACTTGAATATCTAAAATCCAAAAAGGGAAAGGAGCTTGCCAATTTACAGGCATGCTTACCGCATCCTTTTCCGTAGTAATTACCAAATCCATTTTTTTCTCCTGCCAGATTTCTTCCACTTCCCTCACATCTTCCAAAGAATAGTTATAGTGGTTAGGAAACCGCATCCTTTCTATTCGGGCTGGTTCCCATTTCTCCACCATCTCTTCAAAAAACTGAGGATTGCTTAAGCCAGAGACTACTAAAATCTTTTTGTTCTTTAAAAGAGAAAAATCTTCCTGGATTTTTCCATTGTTAAAATCTCTTAGATGCTTAGGAATATAAGCTAGTTCTAAAATGGGAGCTTGAGGGTTAAATTTAGTCAGAACCTTTTTGACTTCCTCTTTTTCCTCCTTAGCAGCATAATTAGTCTTGCTTAGCAGGAAAAGATCTGCTCTCTGCAAATTCCGGAGGGGTTCCCTCAGCAATCCCCTGGGTAAGACTTTTCCATTGCTGAAGGGATTACTCATATCAATTAGCACTATATCCAAATCCCTTTGCAAATTCCAATACTGGTAAGCATCATCCAAAATTACTGCTTCCACCCCTAAATGCTGAAAAGCATGACTGCCGGTAGCTACCCGGTTCCTCCCAATGAGAACCGGAGTGCCTGGCAGACTTTGAGCCAGCATATAAGCTTCATCCCCGGCTTGATGCGGGGAAAGGTAAATTCTTTCTCCATCAGAGACTACTGCCATCTCTTTTTCAAATTTGCTTCGATAGCCTCTATTTAGAATGGCGGACTTAATGCCAAAATCTTGCAGCATTTGAGCGAGCATCTGGGTAGTAGGAGTTTTCCCGGTCCCCCCTACTGTAATATTGCCGATGCTGACGACTTTACCGGGAAGAGAAGATTTTCTCCACCAGCCCAGGCGGTATCCCCCCAGAATTAAAGCAATAACCATTTGGTAAAGATAAGAAAGAAGGTTAAGAAAAAATATAATGATACTCTCCAGAGGACCTTCTCTTCTCTTAAAGACAACGTCCAGTAAATATTCTTCCAGACGGGATTCCTTGGTTACTATCTTTCTCCGCCACTTAATCAGCAAACTGGTAATAATTTCTCCGTTCTTGCGGGCTGCCCCTTTGTTGGCTTCTACCATGCTATAAGCAGCTTGACCCATTCTTATCAATCTTTCTGGTTCTGCCAAAAGGGCTAGTACTGCTTTAGTTAGTTCCTGCCCATCCGCTACTTGGATACCAGCTTCATGCTCCAAGACTAGCTGGGTGGTTTCCTTAAAATTATCCATATGGGGTCCAAAAAAAGTAGGCTTGCCTTGGGCTGCCGGTTCTAAAAGGTTATGTCCTCCAGTAGCTACCAAGCTTCCTCCCACATAAACAATAGTGGCTAATCCATACACTTTTCCCAACTCTCCGATGGTATCTAAGATAATAATATCTTTCACCTGCTTTTTAGCAGCAGAAAGGCTGGTCCGCCGAAGGGGAGAAAATCCAGACTGTTTACAGAGATTCTCTACTTCCCCCACTCTAGTTAAGTGCCGAGGAGCTAAAATCATTCTAGAATCAGGATAGCACTTTCTAATTGCTTCAAAAGTTGCCAGAACATATTCTTCTTCTCCCTTATGAGTACTCCCCACTACAAAAAGGGGCTGCTTCCCCAGCAGACCAAAGTCCTGCAGAAGTTCTTTCTTTTCTTCCTGACTTAGATTTCCATAGGATTGGTCGAATTTAGTATTGCCTGTAACTAAAACTCTCTTAGGCTCTGCTCCCAAAGCCAGGATATACTGACCATCAATTTCTGACTGCATACTGAAGAATTCCAACTTACTCAGCATATCGCGAAAAATCCCATGGAAAAACTTATCCAAACGCCGATAGCTATGCAAGCTTTTATCACTAATGCGGCCATTAACCATCAGATTAACAACCCCTAATCTTTTACTTTCCCGCAGGAAATTAGGCCAAAGCTCCGTCTCTACCATAGCGAAAACCTTAGGTTGAAAAATCCTTAATGCTTTTCTTACTACCCAGGGGAAATCCAAGGGAAAGAAAATAAAGGCATCTGCTTCTTGAATAATCTGCTTAGCCATTCGCTGCCCCGTCTCAGTAACAGTAGAAACTAAAATTTTCTCCTGCGGATTGATCTTTCTTACTTCCTTAATAATAGCACTGGCAGCCACAGCTTCCCCGACGGAAGCAGCATGAATCCAAATACAAGGTTTCCCTTGCAATTTCTTTTGAATTTCCTCAGGCCAAAAACCCAGCATCTGCCAGAAGGCCTCCCGATATCTGCCAGTAAGGATCATTCTTATCAGCATATAAGGTAAAGCTAGGATAAATGCTATGACAGCTAAAACAGTATAAAGCCAATAATAAAATCTCATAACCTCTATCTCCTTGCTGTTGCTGTTTGTTCTGCTTGAGCCTGCAGCTGGTTTAAAATTTGCTCTAATTGCATTGTTCTTTCTTCGATCTCTGCTTCAGTGAGCTTTTTTTCTACCGGAAAAGGTTCTCCAAAAATAAGAACCGCTTTAGCAAAAAAGCCTGGCAGCAGAAAACTATCCCAGCTTCGCAAATTCTTTTTGGGGTAAGCCGCTACCCCCACAGGAATAATAGGAATCCCTGATTTTTGAGCCAGGTAAATAGTTCCCGGCTTTAATTTCTGAGCAGGCCCTGTGGGGCCGTCAGGGGTCATGGCTATATCATGCCCTTCCTTTAATTTGCGAATCATCTCGATAAGTGCCCTGGTTCCTCCTTTTCCACTGCTGCCCTTCACTAAGCGCCAGCCGAATTTCTGTAAAATCCAGGCTAAATACTCCGAATCCCGGTGAGTACTGGAAAGAACATGAATACCTTGATGACGCAAGTAAAACATGGGAGGAATTAGGCCCCCGTGCCAAGTGGCTAAAATAGCTGGTTGGCCTTCTTTTTTTACCCGTTGAAGTGTATCTTCTCCCTGAATAGAATACTTTAAAGTCCTTCCCATCAAGGAAATATAAAGCCAGCCAGCCACCGGGATTAAGCCTTGAACCCATTCTTGCTTAAAAAAATCTTTAAAAAATTTTTTCATTCTTCCTCCACTCTCCCCTGAAAAATTCTACTCTTCCAGATTCTCTTGGGCTTTAAACTGAGCTTCGTAAAGCCGACTATACAACCCATCCCGAGCTAGGAGCTCCTGGTGGGTTCCTCTTTCCACAATCTTACCTTTTTCCAGAACTAAGATCTGGTTAGCGTTCCTAATAGTAGACAGCCGATGGGCAATAACAAAGGTAGTTCTTTTTTTCATTAAGCGGTCTAAAGCTTCTTGAACCAAGACTTCCGATTCTGTATCTAAAGCAGATGTAGCTTCATCCAAGATCAAAATTCGAGGGTTTTTTAAAATAGCCCGAGCAATAGCCAATCTCTGGCGTTGGCCTCCAGACAGCTTCACACCCCGATCGCCGATTTGGGTCTGATATCCTTCCGGCATCTCTGAAATAAATTCATGGGCATTGGCTGATTTAGCTGCTTCTATAATCTCCTCTTCACTGGCTGTCAACTTGCCGTAAGTAATGTTATCAGCAATAGTTCCGCTAAAGAGAATAATATCCTGCGGAACAATGCCGATTTGTTCCCTAAGAGAAGCTAAAGTCAATTGCCGAATATCTTCCCCGTCAATAGTAATTACCCCTTGATGCGGGTCATAGAAGCGAGGGATTAGATCTACTAAAGTAGTCTTGCCAGCCCCGCTGGGGCCTACTAGAGCCACTACTTCACCAGGATTAGCCCGTAAATTGACATCCTCCAGCACCAGGTTATCTTCTTCATAAGCAAAAGAGACATGAGAAAAAACTACTTCTCCCTTGACTTTATCTATCTTCCTAGCTTCTGGACTCTCTAGAATCAGAGATTGGGTATCCAAAACTTCAAAGATTCGTTCTGCCCCTGCTGATGCTTGTTGGGCACTGCCATATAGACGGCTTAATCTGGTTAGAGGAGCAGACATAGTAGTCACATAAATAAGAAAAGCTACTAGTTGTCCAGAAGTCAATGCTCCGTTAATTACCTCATGACCGCCGTACCAGATAATGGCTACTAGGCCGAAGGAACCCATGAACTCCACTGTGGGAAGTAAAAGAGAGGCCAAGCGAATACTGCGGATGGTAGCCCGACAGTTCTCCTGATTTTGTCGGGAAAATTTCTTAATTTCATATTCTTCCCGGCCAAAGGCTTTAACAATCCGAATGCCAGAGATGGTTTCCTGTAAAATAGCGGTAATATCCGCCAGTCTGGCTTGGACCACCCCACTGACCCGTCCGACCTGCTTCCCGATTCTACCCACAAAAACAGCAACTAAAGGTAAAACTACCAGAGTCAGAATAGCTAATTTCCAGTGGATATAGAAAATGAAGATTAAGGCTCCTAAAAAAGTAAAGGATTCGGTAAACCACTCAATAACTCCGTTAGTTAAGATTCCTTGCAATAAGGCAATATCATTAGTCAAACGGGACATAATCTCTCCCGTCCGTCTTTTTTCATAGAAATCTAAAGACAGGCTTTGCAGATGGCGATAAATATTCTCCCGTAGATCTGCTAGTACCTTCTGCGTGGTAAAAGACATAAAATGGACCTGTGCATAGGAAAAAATCCCCTTCAAGAAGAAAGCTAGCAGTATTCCCACCACAATTAAATTCAGCATAACTACATCTTTCTTGATGAGAACCTGATCTACTATATTCTGGATAATCCAGGGAATAGCCGTATTAGCTGCTGTAGCTATTAAAAGACAAATTACTGCCGCTACCAAATACCCTAGGTAGGGACGAAAATATCTCAGGAGTCGAAAATAACTTGACATCTATTTCACCCTTCCTACGTCTAGAACCAATTGGGCCGTTCTTTTTACTGCCCCTTCTCCCCCTAATCTTTTCCGTACTTCCTGTAATTCTGCTCGGACTAGCTCCAATTTCTCCGGATGCTCCAGAAAATCAATTACCCTTGAACTAATTTGCTCAGGTTGAGCATCATATTGAATAAATTCCGGAGCAATCTCTTTTCCGGCTATAATATTAGGCATCCCGATATAAGGCACTTTAATCAAAATTTTGCCTAAAAGCCAAGTGGAAAAGGAAACCTGATAGACAATAATCATCGGGGTACCCAGGCAAGCTGCTTCCAAGGTAGCAGTCCCCGAGGCTACTACAATTATATCACTAACAGTCATCAATTCATAGGTTTGCCCTTCAATAACTATAATTTCCAAGCCCTTTTCCCTAATTTGTGCCTCGATTTCCCTCCGGTCCACAGTATGGGCCAAGGGCAAGAGAAACTGAGTCTGGGGGATCTTTTCCTTAATTCTTTTCGCTGTCTCTAGCAAAATAGGAAGCAAAGATTTTATCTCTTGCCTCCGACTGCCAGGCAGTAAACCCACAATGGGCTTTTGGGAGTCTAAATTCCATTGCTGATAAAATTCCTCTTTACTTAGTTTAGGTTTTACTATATCCAGAAGAGGGTGACCCACAAATTCCACATCTGCCCCGGCTTCCCGATAGACATCGGCCTCAAAAGGCAAGACGGAGGCTACTCTAGTTACTAAAGAAGCCACTTTTTTAGCTCGCCCGCGACCCCAAGCCCAGGCAGTAGGACTAAAATAATAGACTAAAGGAATACCTCTAGCTTTGGCTGCTTTAGCAACCTCCATATTAAAGCCTGGATAGTCGATGAGGACTATGACATCAGGTTTTTCCTGATCCATCAGATCCCCTAGTTGTTGCAGAATCCTTTTCAATGTTTTAATACTTTTGATAGCTTCAGCGAAACCTACTGTACTCAGCTCAGTTACATCAAAAGCCAATTCCACCCCGGCAGCCGCCATCAAAGAACTCCCCATTCCTAAAAGCTGGACTTGGGGATTTAATTCCTGCAAGGCTCGGGCTAAATTGGCTCCATGCATATCTCCAGAGGCTTCACCAGCCAAAATCATTACTTTTGGCATTATCTCACCCCATTAATTTCATTTTTTAAATACTTGGTTGATTCTCTTCTCCAGTAAGCGCATGGCGATAAAGACCATATGCCAAGGAGAAACCTTCAGAGCAAATTCCTTCAGAGGCTGCCGACAGGAAATAACTACTCTCCTTAGAGCCCACAAGTCATTCTTCCAAAGAGAAGTTCCCTGAAAGATGGCTAAAGCTCCTTGATAGCCGGCTTTCTTAGCTAACTCTTCGACCCTTTGGTCAAAGTCCCCATAAGGATAACATAAGAAGTTAATCTTGCTGCCTAATCCTTCTTCCAAAATATTTTTACTATTAATCAGTTCTTCCTGAATCTGTTCTTTAGTTAATTGACTGAGGGCGGGATGGTTCATAGTATGAGAACCTATCTCCATACCTGCTGCCTGCCATTGCTTTAGTTGTTCCCAAGTCATTATCCGACAATTAGGCTTGCCGGGATAATTCTCCCAGCCATTATCCTGACCTATCCAGCCAGCTACTACAAAAACACTGGCTTTTATTCCATATTGGAGTAAAAGAGGTAGAGCATTAGTTAAATTATTTTCATATCCGTCATCAAAAGTAAGGATGACAGGTTTAGGGGGCAGGCTCTGCTTTTGAGTTAAATACCTATAAAGGTCTTCCAGACTAATGGCATGATAGCCTTGTTCCTGTAGATACTTTAACTGTTGGGCAAACATTTCTAAAGAAACAGTATTGCGATCCCCTGGTATATCAGCCACCCGGTGGTACATTAAAATAGGTACTTCCCGGCTAAAACGCTGATAAAGCAGAATGAAGCCGAAAAGTATTCCTAAAGCAACTAAAAACAGTACCATCATTCTCCTGTTCTCCCCTGCTCAGCTAATACTTCCTCATACAAAGCGGTAACCCTATCCACCATTTGTTCATTATCAAACAGTCCCTCTACCATTTGGCGACCCAATAATCCCATCTCTTGAGCTTTCTGCTGGTTAGAATATAATTCCTTAATCCTTTCAGCTAAAGCTTGCACATTATTTTTAGGTACTAGAAAGCCAGTCTTTCCATCTCCCACCACCTCGGGAATCCCTCCGATATCATAGGCTACTACAGGTTTGCCCATGGCCATGGCTTCAGCAGCGGCTAGTCCAAAAGTTTCAAAACCAGAGGGTAAAGCTAAAATATCCATAGCTGCCAAGACTTCCGGGATATCAGTTCGAAAACCGGCAAAGACCACCTGTTTGGCAATCCCTAATTGCCTAACCCTACTCTTAAGGGCTGGTAAGGCCTTTCCTTTACCTACCACTAACAGTTTCCAATCCTTAGCTTCCGGATAGTTAGCCAACACTTGAAATAAATCATCATGCCCTTTAGTATTAAGTTCCCAGATTCTAGATACTATTCCAATAACAAAGTCAGCTTCAGTTAGTCCCCACTGCTTTCTTAAAGAATTAGGAATTGTCTGGTAAGAAAATTCTTTAAGATTAATTCCATTATAAATGGTAACCAATTTATCTTTTTCAATACCAGCTTTATCTTCTAAGTGCTTTTGGAGGAATTTACTGACACAAATAATTTTATGAGCATGCTTGAGCACCTGATTTCTCTTTTCTTGACCAAAAGCGCCATGGGCTGTTAAAACCCAGGGTAAATTCAATCTCTTGCAGACTGGAAAAGCTGCCCGTCCCCCATCACAAGCATTAGCATGAATCAAATCAATTTTCTGTTTCTTAATAATTCTCTCTAGCATCAAACCAGCTAGAGCAGGGTTAAAGCGAATGGGAACTAGATAATGGGGGATTCCTTCTTGGGCTAGTCTCTTAGCCCACTGCCCTCCCCAGGAAGCCGCTGTTACATGGTATCCTCGCTCTTTCAAGCTTCTAGCCAGGGTTGCCACATATGTTTCCGCCCCTCCAATATTTAAGCGGGGCACTACCAATAGAACATTTGGTTTTCTAGCCACAATGCTAACCTCCCCCAATCAGAAAGCTACTACTGCTACCCCAGCTTCATCAGCTCGTCTTAATAATTCTTCTTTCTGCAGTAAAAATGTTTTTTCGGCTTCGATAGCCAGGACACTGCAGTGCCCATGACCAAGAGATTCTAAGGTCTTTAAACCCACAGTAGGAATATCAAAACGTAAATCCTGCTGAGGCTTGCTTACTTTAACTACTACGCTGTTTCCTCTCCCTAAGCCTCCACCTCGTACAATGGCGGCATCGGTTCCTTCAATGGCTTCCACTGCTAAAATAGCCTGATTTTTTACTACGATGGTTTGTCCAATATCTAATCCGGCTACCCTTTTAGCCATTTCTTGTCCATAGCGGATATCCAACCATTCCTGGGAGGTAGGTTCTCTTTTACCCAGTACTCCGGCCTTAGGTAAAAGGTGCTGCAAATAAGCGGTCTGGCTTAATACTTTAATTCCTTCTTTCTCTAACTCTTCCACTAAGGCTAACAGAATGGAATCATCATTCTTGTCTTTTAAGCGTAAAAGAAGATTCTGAGCTCTTTGGTCTAAAACTAAATTAGTAAAGAGAACTTCTTTAGTCACTTTGCCTGCCATTATTGCTTGCTTGACCCCTTCTTTTTTTAAGGTGTCAATTATCTCTCCTAATTGTCCTACGCCAATCTGGTAGAACTTATCTGTCGCTTGCGGCAATTCCTCTACATACTTGGTTGCCACACTAACCACTACCACTTCCTGACCTGCTCGGCGGGCTTCTTGGGCTACTTCGACCGGTAAATAATCAATTCCTGCAATTATTCCCAGTTTACTCATCTCTCTTAGTTCCTCTTCTGGCGGTTAAATAGAAAGGGTCATTCTTTCTTTTTTCCAGACAGACCTGAGCCTTTTGCAAGATACGAACGGTTCTTAAGCCTTCAAAACCATTGGTTAAAGGAGACCTGTTATCCTCTATGCTATCCAAGAAGTGTTGACATTCATTTTGTAAAGGCTGACTAATTTCTACGGCAGGAGCATAGACTTGGTTCGGCTGTTCATTCAAATAAACTCTTAACTTCTCTTGGGGCTGTAAATCATCAAAAATGACTGTTCCCTTTTCCCCTACCACTACCAGTTCCCTAACCTTTCTAGCCTCAATCCAGCTGGCTTGTAGGTGGACTAGAATATCCCCTGGGAAACGCAAATTGACAAAGACTATATCTTCCAGCTTTCTTCCCCCATAAGCCGCTCCCCAGGCGTCTACTTCTAGAGGCTCGGCTTCTAGAAGATAAAGAAGACTGTAAATGTCATGGGAAGCTAAATCCCACATCACATTTACATCTTTCCGGGGACAGCCTAGGTTAGCCCGGTTGGCTGTAATATAATTAATCCGGCCAATCATCCCGGAGTGAATAATTTCCTTCATCTTAGCTATAGCTGGGTGATAAAGGAGCAGATGCCCAACCATAATAATCCGACCTAGACGGGTAGAGATTTTTAACAGGTTTTCTGCTTCCAAAGTATTGACGGTAAAAGGTTTCTCCACCAGAATATGTTTTCCCGCCAGCAAGCATTCCCGAGCTACTTGATAATGGGTATCGGAAGGAGTAACTATAACCACTCCTTCTACTTCTTGGTCCCGTAAAACTTCCTGATAGTCAGTGGTTATCCTCACCCAAGGATATTGCTGCTGAATTTTTTCCAGGGTCTCTAGGTTCTCATCACAGCAGATATAAAGGGGACTTTCCGGCATATTAGCTAAAGTTCTTACATAGTTTTGACCCCATTTTCCACAGCCGATAATTCCAATTTTGCGCATTGCTACTCCTGCCTTTCTCCAGTTCTTTTCCTAAGCACTAATAGTTCTTTACTAGGATAAGCAAATACCTCTCCTACTTCTCTCCTCTAAGAAATCTAAAAATTTCCTTACCTCTGATGTCTGCTCCATCTCTTTTAAGCTTTCCTGAGCCTGACTAAGATTAAGATTAGAGCGATAAAGAACCTTAAAGATCTTTTTAATTTCTCTGCGACTTTCTTCAGAAAAGCCGTTTCTCATTAGACCAACCCGGTTAATTCCATGAATCTGGGCTGGGTTCCCGTCTACCAATAGGTAAGGAGGAATATCTTGAGTAATCTTGGTCAAACCGCCAATCATTACGAGATCCCCGATATGCACAAATTGGTGTACTCCTGCTAATCCTCCGATTACAGCTCTATCCCCTATGGTCACATGACCAGCTAAAGTAGCAGCATTGGCCATAACCACATGATTACCCACAATACAGTTATGAGCTACATGGGCATAGGCCATCATGAAAACTCCACTGCCTACTTTGGTTACTTCCCCATTGCCTACCGGCCTGTTAACAGTTGCACATTCCCTAATGACAGTATCATCACCAATAGTTACATAACTCTTTTCGTCTTTAAACTTAAAATCTTGGGGTGGGGAGCCGATGGATGCTCCAGAAAATATTTTGCAGTTCTTGCCAATGGTAGTCCAACCATCAATTACCACATGGGGGTAGATTTTAGTTCCTGCTCCTATGGCTACATTCTCTCCAATTACTACATATGGTCCTATCTCTACATTGTCTCCGATCTGGGCATTGGGATGGACAATGGCAGTCTGATGAATTTCAATCCCCATAAAAAATTTCCCCCTCTATTCACTAATCTTTCCCTTATTTTAACTTGCATCCTACTACTCTATACTGTCAGTAGAATAATCCAATAATAAAATCAAAAAGAAGGAGGTTATTTCTACCTCCTTCTTCAGGCCAATTGCTTTCTTTTCAACCCATCAAAGGCAATTATCTTCATTTAGCACCTTATCTTGACTAATTTTCTCTCCCTTTTTAAGAAACTACTAGAGAAAACATGATTTCTGCTTCTGCTACTAGTTGTCCATCCACAGTAGCCTTAGTAGCTACCTTGCCAATGTTGCCTTTAACCTTGAGGATCTCCGCCTCCATATGTAGCTGATCGCCAGGAACTACAGGTTTCCTAAAGCGAGCATTATCCACTGCAGCTAGATAAACTAGTTTGTGGACACCCCCTGCAGCCTTTAGTAAAGCACATCCTGCCACCTGAGCCATAGCTTCAATGATCAATACCCCTGGCATAACTGGATATTCCGGAAAATGTCCTGTAAAGAAAGGCTCGTTAATAGTGACATTCTTTATTCCAGTAGCTTTTTT
>Ga0079099_1056950_pt1 | contig 19704 bp, 19 predicted proteins | sample ADurb_H2B_02_Slu_FD_77098 | JGI IMG/M metagenome (GOLD analysis project Ga0079099, IMG submission 77098) | Active sludge microbial communities from Illinois, USA, of municipal wastewater-treating anaerobic digesters - ADurb_H2B_02_SludgeMetaT... | ecosystem: Engineered > Bioreactor > Anaerobic >... | reverse complement strand
GGGGTGACGAAAAGCACGGCATCCGACCCGCTGATCTTATTCCGAAAGGTAATATAGGACTCAGGTGTTGCTTCAGAGTCGAAATCCTGGTTGTAAAGGGGTAAATCACCGATCTCGACTATTTCTGTCGTGTATCCTTCAGGGAAAAGTGGCTGCAAGGCTTGTGCGAGTTGCGTGCTGTAACCATTTTTCCGTATGCTTCCACTAATTATTGCGATTTTCTTGCTCATAACTGAACTCCCTGTAATGTTTTCAATAAATATCGCTTACTGAGGAGCATTTGTCAAGATTTAGTCAAACCTTCTCAAAAGGTTAATAAAATTCTAACAGTTGAATCGGATATCAGTTTCTGATGGTCAGGGCGAGCAGAGGCTGGTCTGCAAATCGCAAGCTGAGCGAGCCTGCTTTTAAAAAATGTTCGCGATGAGGACCGCCCATTAAATAATCCTGGATGAGCCCGATCACATAGGTTTGGATCAATTCAGGGGTTTTGTTTTTTCCACGTTTTTCAAAAAGCATTTTATGTTTGGCTACAGCTACGGCTTGGCTAAGGTCCATGATTTGGGCGGGATCACTAAAAGCCAGCAGCGAGAGACTCCAGTGACCTTTATCAGGTTCACGGATCAGGAACTGATAAGCGCTAAGTGCCACCATTGAGTCATACGTGAAAGCTTCATCGAGCCAATAAGCAAAGATAGCGTAAGTGCGTTTGCGGCGGATGTTCTCGAACAAGCCCATAACTATGGATGGTTCTGACGATATTGACGGCGCAAGGCAGTTTCTTGCGTTAGCCGATGTGTGCCGTCGCACAAGGGTTTATTGCGCGACTCACCACAAGTGCAGAGAGTCACGCGGTTGTGGGGCAGGAAGGGCACGCCGTCCGATCGCTCGATTGGCAAATAGCCCATAATAAACAAAGGTGCCCGGATCGGACCGTAGGAGGTGATTTCAATCGTCTCAGCGATCTGCATCGGAAGATCAGGTTCATAATCGTTATCTGGATCTTGCGGCAGGCGGCAGGTTAGCGAGCCGGAAGGGCAGTCGTGCACCATCTTGATGGCGCGATCGCGTTTGACAGGGTCATTGGAACCGTAGGTGAGCTCTGAAACGGATGTATTGCGCAGAACACAGAAACCGGATAGCATGCAAAGGGAGGAATCTTTTTTGACCGTCAGCCCCGGTCCTTTATAAGTGAAAACCCGCAGGGAAGCACGGTCGGTGCGAGCAGTTTCGGTGCCATCAAAGCCCTTTTGATGGGTGCCATCGCAAAAGGGGTAATTGGCTGATTTGCCGCAGCGGCAGAGCAGGTAAGAGTCCCCATCCGGGGTCTGGTCTCCAAGATATTGCCACTCGAGCGGTTCTCCGTATTCTGAACATACCTGCGTGAGTTTGATGAACGGAACTCTGCCCTGAACTCTGTAGGGTCCGTTTTTAACGATGGTGATTTTTTGTACGCGATCGGTTTGGCTCTCAGTCATTGCTACCTCCAGATACTTCAATTATACAGTATCGCATTTTTTGTAGGTTGAAGGATCTTGTCAGAAGGATCTTGTCAAGACAATGATGGTTTACATGTTGTTTAGGGTGATTGTTTACACTTTCATCAAGCAAGCAGGCTGTCTCGGATCATAGGATTATTTTTGAGGTCCACCCTGGAAAACGTTATGTCTGCTATATAGCGGGTAACCACGGGGGGGTTACCCCTACATCTGGTGTTTGCGGGAAAGGTGGCTTTCGTAGGGGCAGACCCCTGTGTCTGCCCTTAACCTGTAAATAATCACTCCGGATAATGTGTAAACAATCATACTTGTCTAAACAGATCTTCCGTACCTTTCCGTGATTGCACCAACTGAAGGATCGCATTGAACTTAAATTAGGGGAATCTTCTCACAATTTTTTAGCGAGACCTGCTTACGAATGACGCAGAAGCAAAGGTCTGGCTAAGGTTTGGTCAGCAAGTTTGGGTTGACTCGCAAAATCAGGTCATCATCAGCGCCTGGATTGCCGCGACCATCGCGGTTACTGGTGGATATGTAGAGATAGCCATCAGGTCCAAGGCGAACTGCCCGCAGCCGGCCGTAATCCCCAGAAAAGAAGGTGTCGAAACCGGCTATCTTTTCGCCGTCAAGACTGACCACATAGAGCGCGGAGCCGCGCAGCCCAGTGAAATAGAGCTTACCATCCAGGTATTCCACATCCCCCGGAGCCCAGGTGACGCTGCCGCCCGATTGAATGACCGGGCTAACTATGCCCTCCCGTTCCTCTTCGCCTTGAATTTCAGGCCAGCCATAATTAGCGCCAGGCGTGATGAGGTTGAGCTCGTCATAGCCGGAACCCGCACCACTTGGACCGTGCTCAGTGGACCACAAGCGTCCTTCCGCATCCCATGCCAAACCCTGGGGGTTGCGATGTCCATATGACCAAACCGCAGACGCGAACGGATTGCCTTCTGGAATTTCACCCTCTCTGGTAATCCGCAGAATTTTACCCTGCAGAGAGGTAATATCCTGCGCGGAATCAGAATTTTGAGCATCGCCGGTGGTTATGTAGAGGTAACCGTCCGGCCCGAACTCGATGCGACCTCCGTCATGATTGCTGGCGCCAAGAATACCTTCGAAGATCACTTTCCGGTCTGAAAGCGTACCATTTTTGAAGACATAGCGTTCCACCCGGTTGACCAACTGGCCATTCTCGAGCGAGGTGAGATAGACGTAAATCCGGTTATTCGCAGCGTAATCAGGGTCGAGCGCCAAACCCAACAGCCCACCCTCCCCCCGCTGCTCGACGTTTGGCACCTGGATGCGCGTGGCTGTCTTGCCGATCAGCACCAAATTTCCGGAACGTTCGGTGACGAGTAATTCACCACCGGGCAGGAAAACTATTTCCCAAGGAGTGTCCAACCCCGAAGTCACGACTTCCACCAGGGGTCCCGTGAGCGGCGCGCTTACAACGGTGGGAACTTGGGCAGATGTCATCTCAGGGGATGCCATAATCTCAGGTTGCGTTGGTGCTGCAGGGCTCGATAGGGGAGGAGTTGGATCTTCGGAGGTGGGTACAACCGGAGATGGGCTGGGATCGCCAGCGCAGGCAGCAAACACGATCAAAGACAGAAGTCCGAGTGCAAGTAACTTCATCGTTTTCATAACAAAATCATAACAGCCCAGACTTATCCCTGGCAACTTAGGATAGAACGTTGGAGTCAGGCTGACTTTCAATTTTTGCCCAAATAGCTTAGAATTTTTTTACTAACTCAATACGAGGTCATTCTTGGCAACTCACCCCTATCCAGACTATCTCTTTGGCGATCTTGACCAATCCGCAAAAGGCTCAAAATACTATATTTCCCATACCAGCGGCGTCCACCATGCCTATCAGGTTTCTCCCTGGCTGCCCAAACCGGGCGTGCCCTTCAGAATTAAGGCAACCAGCAGTTCTGCTCTTGCGGTTCAGGGAGTTAAATTGCGCTACAGCCTGGATGAGGGAAAAAGCTGGCAGGAAAAGAGCTTTGAAGCTGGGGACTGGCGTTGGGACACACTGACCTGGGGCTGGCTGCGGGACTGGCAGCTGGTTTTTCCGGCTTTAGCGGAGGGAACTGAGCTGCTCTACCAGATATTCGCCGAACTTCCGGGGAGGAAAAAGTGTTTTGCGGACAGTCAAGCAACTGATGTTGCAGGGGCCACGGTGTTCCGGCTGAGGCTCACCCACCGCAGCCAGCCGCCTGCCTGGTCTGAGGAGGCGGTGATCTACCAGGTATTTATCGACCGCTTCAACCCGGGCAAAGGCAGAAAGTGGCTGCAAACAACAGACCTGGCAAAACCGTTTGGGGGGACCCTGCGCGGGGTGATCGAGAAGCTGGACTACATCAAGGATCTGGGCTTCAATACCATTTGGCTCTCACCCATCTTCTGCAGCCCAAGCCACCATGGGTATGACATCAGCGACTACTTGCGCATCGAACCGCGCCTGGGCACTGAAGCTGACCTGCGCGAACTGCTGGATAGAGCACACGCGAAAGGACTGCGTGTCTTGCTGGATTTTGTTGCCAATCATTGCTCCAACCAACACGAACGTTTCCAATCAGCCCTGGCAGGCGAAGAAAGCGCTATTGCCTGGTTCAAATGGAAAACCTTCCCGGAGTGTGAAAGTTTTTATGACGTGCCGGAAATGCCCTGCCTCAACCTGGAGTTGGGCAGCCCCGCGCGGGCGCACCTGTTGGAGGTTGCCCGCTACTGGCTGCGCTTTGGGGCGGACGGATTTCGATTGGACTATGCCAATGGACCTGCGCGGGAGTTTTGGGTGGAATTCCAGCAAGCCTGCCAGGAAGTCAACCCAGATTGCTGGACCTTTGGCGAGGTTGTCGCGCCGGCAGATGAGCAGATTAGCTTTGCCGGAAGCATGCACGGCACGCTCGACTTCCTGACCTGCCAGGCGATCCGCGAAACCTTTGCCACCGGGAACTGGTCTTTGAGCCACTTTGCCGGATACCTGGAAAACTATTGGGCAGCCTACCCACGCGAGTTTTCGCGCCCTGCTTTCATTGACAATCACGACATGAACCGCTTTTTCTTTACCGCGGAGGGATCCGTTTCCGCCCAGGAAGCCGCATTGAGGCTGCTCTACCTCATGCCAGGTCCGCCTATTGTGTATTACGGCAGCGAGCAGGAACTCTCACAGCGGCAATCGATCCACTCCAACGACGCGCTTGGTTTCGATGAAGCCCGCGTGGCTATCAATTGGGACGAACAGGATGAACGCAACAGCGCGAAGGTGATGCGGGAAATGGCGGCTTTCCGGCGGGAAAACTTCTGGTTGAGCCATGCTCGCTGGCATACGCGGGAGCTTGAGCCGCAAAAGGTGGTTTTCAACGTGAGTGATGGTGAAAAGCAGGCGCTGGTCGCGGTCAGCAAGAATGAGAACACCTGGCAAGTAACCTTAAGGTGATTTACGGGTGCCATTAAAGGAGAATTGGAGACCATGTTATTGGTCTCCTTTAAGTTACACGATAATCAGACTGCTTAAGGGCTTAAGGAACGTCGATGTAAACATAATCAAAGTCGATAATGACAGGAGTGCTGTCAAATGAGGAAACACCCACTCCAATCAAGCCTTCCGGGAGGTTGTAGGTATTATCCTCAACCGTGCGCTCCAGTACGCCATTGACATAGAGCTTGATCTCGTTTCCTTCGCAGCTCATGGCAAAGGTGTTGCTTTTTAAGCCGGTGTTGATGTTCCTAGAACCCCCATTGTAGAGACGGCGATAACCCGTGTCCATAGCTTCGATGTAAGCATAGATGTCATAGAGACCGTCATTGCCAATATTAACTTCGTAAAAACCCGTGTTGGAGTAGCGGCACACAAGCGTGATCATGTTGTCGTTGCTGCCCCTGTTGGCCGCAGTGGCTTCGAGGTAGACATCTGCATAGGTGTAATCCTCGTAAAAAACATAGGCATAGGTGTCGTAGTCTTCGATCGTGAAAGTCAGCTTGCCATCATTAACGGAGATATCCGTCTTTTCTTCGTTACCCATAAGAACCTCGAAATACCAGTTTTCCGGCACAAAATCGAATTCCTCGGTGTAGTAGGGCTGCGACTCCGCAACAGGCTCATCGGTAGGCATTGGCGGTTGAGTTGGCTCGGCAGCAGCGGGAGCGTCTGTGGGTGGAAAAGAGGTAGCAGGAACGGAAGTAGGAGGAACAGAAGTAGGAGGAACAACAGCAGTTTCAGTGGGCGCCTCTGTGGTCTGAACAACCGGGTCAATTGGTGCAGAGGTGACCTGCTGGATTTCCGGGGTGACTGTGTCGTCCTGCTTACCCCCCAAGTCAAACGAGAATTCACAGGATAAAGTCGATAGCACAAGGACTATCAGGATTGCGGACAGAGTCTTGATTGATTTAGGGCGCATAAGACCTCCATGGAGAATTAAGTTGGAAACGGATGGAATAATCTTAACATAAAAACCCATATTTAGTACAAAAAAATGATTATTTTTACAAGTAATTTGTACTGGGTGAACACCTCTTGCGATGTCCATTGATTTGACTGGTGATATGAGCTTGTGACAGGTAAAATTAAGAATGATCACCATGTTTGAAAGGAGATTCCAATGACCGACCAAAATCAATTTCCGAATGAAAATCCCGCAAGTTTCGATGCTAACCCTGGGGGTGACTACCAGGAATACACAGGCCCGACTAAAGCCGAACAAGCACCAAAAACCGAATCCGACGCAAACTCCAGGTTTGGAGCAGAGATCCTGACAATCCTCGAGGGTTTTGGTGAAGATATCAAGCGCTTGAGCAAGAGTGTCAGTGAATACATCGATAAAGAATCTTTTGGTAAAGCTGCAGAAAATGTTAGAGACGCGCTGAGCGATGCGGGTGAAGGTCTCAAACGCACCACCCAAAATTTGGGAGAAAAGCTGGAAGAAGAACGCATCCAGCGTGCCATCAAGGAGCTGAAAGAATACGCCAAACGAACAGGAAAATCCGTCCAGGATCTATTGAAAGAGGAGCCAGCTACTCCAGTAGAAGACCTGGAAAAGGATGTAGCAAAAGCCGGTGAAGACCTGGAAGAATCGCTGGAGCATGAAGCAGGTGACTCGGCAGATTATGACATGAATTTTGAGAACACGTTTGGTGGATAACTTTGCTGGAAACAGAAGACTCCTCTCAGGGGAGTCTTCTACTTATAGAACTGCAGCATACAGTTGTAACGTTTGATGGGTAAAACCATCTGTCCGTTCACATATTCGACATAATTCAGGATAATCTCTTCAAGCCGTTGGCGGTGATGTTCATCCAGGCGCAGTTGTTTCATTACGTAGGCAACGGCTTCTGCTTTTGAATCCACTGGCTGTCCAAAGTCATGGAAAATCTCATTACATGTGACTATAAATCCAGCTTGTTCCAATCTGCCGCGGACATAGCAGCTTTCAACACAAGATCCATCCTGTTCTGTTAAGCCAAATTCCCGGCCAAAATCTTCATAGAACCCTTCACGCGGGCGTTTACCCTGGTTGACCACCATACCGCAGCGGCGGGTCTTGCGCAGCAGAGTCTCAATTTCAAGTCTGGTAAAGCCGAAGTGGTGATGATAAAAAGCAACTGCCACATCCCAATCATCGGTGTTTATGTTTGGCCAGCGGGCATGAACGACCTCGATATTCTCCAGCCCCAACCTGTTCAGATCTTCATTCAGCACCTTGAGCGCATTTTCATCTTTATCGATGGCAATGACTTTACGGCTGATTGCCGCGAGATAGCGGCTGACGATGCCAATGCCGCAGCCGATATCTGCCACGACGTCTGTCGGGCGGATCATCTCGCGCAAGGCGGATCCGTAGGGCACCTCGGGGTAATTCCAGAAGGAAGTCGCTTTTTTATAGTAATCGGATGAAGTCAGAGGCATTTCTGCCATTATTATTCCACCTTAACCAGTTTCTTGATCATCATTTTTTTAAGGTGGCTGATCCCGCAAGAGAGCGACAGCTTCTTGAACATTTCAGCTTTATACGCAGCATCCCACCATGAGCCCGCCAGTGCGGTGACAGCGGTACCCCTGAAAGCTTCAGTGAGCATGGGCGTGGACGAACCCACCAGTATTATTTCGCGCGCTTTCCGGCAAAGATCGAGCAGGTGATCAATGCTGCCATTGATCAGGGTGGTACCGCTGATGATCATTAAGTCGCACAGCGGCAGGATCTCAGGCTGCCGTGACATTTCCATCACCTCTGCTGCGCCTTCTCCACCATTGAGGGTCAGACCCTTGTCAAATATATAGACCTGGGCTTTCAGATTCGCGAGCTGTTCAGCTACAGGTGGAATGTATCCGATCATGCCCACCTTGTCTGCCGGGCGCACTTGCAAACCAAATGGGGTCGCGGCTGTGGGTTCATCGGGCAGGTCCAGCGCGCGCGTCGCAGCCGTGATGACTGCCATTCCCACTCCGCGCTGCGCGTCATCTCTCCCCTCAAGCACCAATCGGGCTACTTCAAGGGCAGGTTGACCGATAATATGCTGGGCGAAACCAAAGGCGGAACATCCAGCCGGCAGGCGGTCGCGCAGGATATACGAAAGACCGATATCCTTTCCATCCAGCTCAATTGCAGTAAGCGAGAGACCTAAAACAGCATCCGTAACGACTCGATCCTTCAAAAGCGGTTCAGCAGCCTGGAATACTTTTTCGATAAGCATAGAGTCTCCTATAAACTGGGGGCGATACTGACCATGCGGTCAATCCCCTCCACTTCAATTAAACGCAGAGGCACGCCATACATGGCACTAAGCAGCTCTTCCGTCAGAATATCCTGCCATGCACCAAAGTGGAAAATCGACTGGTGGTCGATGATTGCTGCTTTGGCATCTAACAGTAGCACTTGGTCCGGGTTGTGGGTGGTGAGCACAATGCCATATCCCTTGGCAGACAGGTCCTTGATAAGCCGCAAGACTTTGAGCTGATTGCCATAGTCGAGATGGGCTGTGGGTTCATCCATCAGGATCAGGCGCGCCTTCTGGGCAATGGCGCGCGCGATCGAAACTTGCTGCAGTTCGCCGGTGCTGATGCGCGTGTAAGGTTTTTGTGCCAGGTGGCTGATGCCCATTTGCTGTAGTGCTTCTTCTGCACGCTGATAATGCTCCGGACCGGGTTTTTCGAAGGTCCCCAGCCAAGGGGCATTGCCTGTGACAACATATTCAAGCACCGTGTAATCGAAGGACGGAATCAATGTCTGGGGCACATAGCCGATGATCCGCGCAACCTCACGAGCAGGCAGGTCTGCCATGTCTTCCCCGTTGAGCAGCACGCTGCCCTGCAATGGCTCGCGTAATCTTGCCAGGCAATTCAGCAAAGTGGTCTTGCCAATTCCGTTAGGACCAAGCAGACACACGATCTCACCCTGCTGCACTTCAAAGCTGATGTCTTTGAAAATCTGGCGGCTGCCATTGTATGAAAACCCAAGATCCTTTACCTGCAAGAGAACGCCCATGCTTACTCCAGTCGGGTCCTTTGTTTGTAGAGGAGCAGAGCGTAAAGGGGTGCGCCAACAAATCCGGTGAGGATCGAGAGGGGCACTTCCACGGTTGAGACCGTACGGGCGAGGGTGTCGATCATGAGCATGAAGATCGCGCCGATTAAAAGAGTTACCGGCATGGAATGGGTGTTGTCACTGCCAGCTATGAGGCGGCTGAGGTGAGGGATAACCAGTCCGACCCAGCCAATCGTGCCGCTGATGGACACGGCACTGGCGGTCAACAGACTGGCGCAGATGATCACAATGGTGCGCACCTGGCGCAGGTTCACCCCCAACGTGCGGGCTTCAAGATCTCCAAACGAGAGGATATTGATCCGCCAGGAGAGTAGCAGCAGCAGAGTGGAGCAGACCAGGAATACGGGCAGAATTGCGAACAGCTCATTTCCCAGGATGGATGCCAGGCTGCCCAGCTGCCAATAAACTATCGAAGCTAACTGGGTTTGCTCTTCCGCCACAAATTTCATGATCGCGAGCACCGAGCTGAGAAAGCCGCCCACGATGATGCCCGAGAGCACCAGCATCATGTTGGAGCGGTTGCGCAGAAGACGCGGCACCAACGAGGTTATCAGGACGGCCAGGATCCCACCGGCAAAGGCAAATATTTGGCGGGTTGCCAAGCCTGCCCCCAGCAGTATGGCGGCTGACGCGCCCACGGCTGCGCCGGAAGAGACACCCAGCAGATCAGGCGAAACCAGTGGGTTGCGAAAGACGCTCTGGTAGACCGCTCCGGAGAGGGAAAGCATCGCGCCGATCATCACCGAAGCCAGCACTCGCGGCAGGCGAACGTTGAATACAATGCTAACCATGGCGGGGTCTACTGGAACGTTCATTCCTAATTTGGAAAGGAGAACGTTCAGGACTTTGATCGGGTCATTGCTGTATCGCCCAAGACTGAGCGCAAGAAACACCCCTATTAACAAAAGCATAGACAACAGCCAGAGCCATTGTCTATGCTTATTGTTTAAAGGAGTACTGCTCGTTTTCAAACTTTTACTTTACTCGATTCCCAATTGCTCTGCCGTGAAGGTTTTATCATAAACCATTGTGTAGAACTCGTCCACATTTTTCATCAACGCTTCAAAACTGTACAAGTCAGGGTGCAAGTTATAAAGAGCCCAGTCAATACCAAGAGCCACTGCTGCAGTTGGCTGATCCCAGGGTTCGAGCTTGGATGGGAATTCGTAGACACGTTTATTCTGGATGGCGCTGATGTTGCTCCAGGCGGGATCGTTCAGGAGGTCTTCAGCCGTGTAGTCTGAATATTGAGGGAACCAAATGACGTCTGGATTCCAAGCAATGATCTGTTCAATACTGACATCCACAAAGCCGCCGACGCCTTCAACGCCGCTGACTGCGTTAACGCCGCCACCGGCTTCAATCAGGCTGGTTTGGATCATTGAACCCGGGGCAACGGACAGAGCCGAGCTGCTGCCAAGGAAGAGGACAGAGGGTTTCTCGGTCGTGTCTTTAAGCAGGGTCTGAGCATTATTAATTTGACTATCGATGAAAGCATTGATCTTTTCCGCTTTTTCGTTCTCACCAACAGCCATGCCGAGCAGTTTCAAGGTCTGCTTTACCGTCTCAAAGCTTTCGGTGCTGTCGAGGATGACCAAAACCGGAATATTAACGGCTTCGAATTGCGGCACAAGGTCCTGGTGGCGTTCGGGCAGGATGACCAGATCAGCACCGCTGGCGATCACGCTTTCCATATTGATATTACTGCCCTTGCCGACTTCCAGCAGGTCATCAAAGCCATCAATCACCTGCTCGTAGAGCCCCCGCCCCATCGATTTGTTTCCGAAGCCGGCCAGGTATTTGCCTCCGCCGCCAAGCACGGCTGCCGCGTTGAGGGTGGGGTTGTGTGTGCCGACCAGTTTGGTGGCGGGCTTTTCGAGGGTGATTTCGCGACCAATGACATCGACGATCACGATTGGCTCCGCCGTGGGTTCAACTACCACTGCTTCGGTCGGTTCCGTGGTGGGTTCCTCCACAGTCGGCTCATTAGGAGCTGCGGTCGGTTCCGGGGAATTGGTGGGCTGAGCAGTTGGGGTTTGGGTGACACAAGCGCTGACGAGCAGCATCACAGCCAACACAACGGGTAGTACGATCTTCTTCATAGATTTAGACATTCAAAACTCCTTCTTCTTAAGGTTAATATTATCAAAGGCTCAATAATTGAGCAATTCTAGATTTTACCACTGATATCAGATTATCTCACACCCTCAGGACCTCACTGGTGTGATTCACAAATGTGATTCACAAATGAAAATGTCATGATCTCAGGACCTCACTGGTATACTTTGTGTGCAATGTCACTTCTTACTGCTCAAAACCTTGGAAAATCTTTTGGTCCCGTGGACATTTTTGATGGGATCAATCTTTCGATTCCCCGGAACGCGCGTATCGCAATTGTTGGTCCAAATGGTGTCGGCAAGACGACTCTCTTACGTATCCTCGCAGGGGAAGATACACCCACGGAAGGTTCTGTGCACCGAGCTCGCGGTTTGAAGGTGGGTTACCTGCCCCAGGAAGCGGTCACCCAATTGGAAGGGACGCTGTGGAGCTCCTGCCTGTTAGCTTTTGAGGATCTGATCGCCAAAGGGGAAGAACTGCGGGAGCTGGAAAAGTTGATGCAAGACCCCGCATGTGATCCGTCCGTGTTGGAACGATACGGCAAGGTCCAGACTGTCTTTGAAAACAGTGGTGGCTACACCTATCACGCGCGCATCCGCCAGACACTGGATGGACTGGGGTTTTCTGAGACCGATTACGAGCGTCCACTGAAGCAACTTTCTGGTGGTCAGCGCACCAGGGCTCGCCTGGCGCGAATCCTGTTGGATGACCCGGACCTGCTCTTGCTGGATGAACCCAGCAACCATCTGGATATCAACGCCGTGGAATGGCTCGAAGCTTACCTGAGGGATTGGAACGGGGCTGTGGTAATCGTCTCGCATGACCGTTACTTCCTGGACCAAACCGCCCATTACATCTGGGAGATGACACCGGCACTGGAAGTTTACCGCGGGAATTACACCGCGTATTTACGTCAGCGCGAGGAACGCTACACGCGGCGCCTGGCGGAGTTTGAGGCACAAAACGAGTATATTGAAAAGCAGCAGGACTATATTCGGCGCTTCCTGGGCACTCAGAATAGCAACCAGGCCAGGGGCAGGCAGCGCCGCCTGGAACGACTGCTGGCAGACTCGCGGCTGACTGCGCCCAGGGCGAATGTTAGACCGATGCATCTGCGATTCAAGTTGGCTGACCGTTCCGGTAACCTGGTTCTGCGAACCTACGATTTGCAGGTGGGTTATGAGGACGAAGGTCGACCGCTTTTCAGTGTACCTGACCTGGTATTGGAAAGGCGCGAATGTGTTGCTGTGATCGGCCCGAATGGCGCAGGCAAGACAACCCTCTTGAAGACCGTCCTGAACCAAATCCCACCTTATGCTGGGCGGGTGGAACTGGGAGCCAACCTCAAAGTGGGGTATTTCGCCCAGGCGCATGAGGGTTTGGTGCCTGAAAACACCCTGATGGATGAGATCGGCACGGTTGCCCCGAGCATGCTGCCGGCCGAAGTGCGCAACTACCTGGCGCGCTATGGCTTCCAGGGAGATGAGGTTTTTGCCCAGGTGGCAACTCTCTCCGGCGGCGAACGTGGTCGTTTGGCGCTGGCAAAGCTGGCGCTTTCGGATGCTAACCTGTTAATGCTCGACGAACCCACCAATCACCTCGACCTTGCCACGCAGGAGGTACTGCAGGATGTGCTTGCACAGTATCCGGGCACGATCATGCTCGTCTCGCATGACCGCTACCTGATAGATGCCCTGGCAACCCAAATCTGGGAATTGGACACCCACAGTGCCAGTTTGCAGGTGTTCAAGGGAGCTTACTCTGAATTCAGGCAGTACAAAGAAGGAAGGTTGTTGCCAAGAGATTTGGAGGAGGTTCCTCTTCCATCAGAGCCAATGGATGAACCTGTAATAACACCTGTCAAAGCAGGTCTAAGTCGCAACCAGCGCCAACAAATCGAGAAGAAGTTGGCAGCCCTGGAGCAAAAGATCCATGCAGCCGAGGTGGAAAAAGGCAGCTGTGAAGCCCAGCTCTCCAAGCCATCGGCTGACTTGCGAAAATTGGAAAAAGTTACGGAGAATTATCAAGCGGTAACCATCGAGTTGGAAAAGCTGCTTGCGGAATGGGAAAGCCTGGCACAACAACTGCACCAAGACGATTAATTGGTTAACTGACGTGCTATAATTAGCTAATTTTACGGACAGGTTGTTAGCAATGAACTATTTAGTTACTGGAGGGGCGGGGTTTTTGGGCACTGCCCTAAGCAACCGCCTGGCGAAACAAGGACATCATGTACGCGTGCTGGATGACTGCTCGGCAGGTGATCCAGCGCACTTGTTACCCGAAGTTGAATTTGTTCAGGGTGATATTGACGAGAAGACCCTGCTTTGGAAAATGCTGCAGGATGTAGATTGTGTCTTCCACCTGGCAGCCAAAGTCAGTGTGCCCGAGTCGTCTCTCTTTCCGAGCAGCTATAACCGCGTGAATGTCAGCGGGACGGTGACGCTGATGGAAGCTATTCGAGACACCAAGGTAAAGCGCATGGTGCTGGCATCCTCGGGAGCTATTTACGGTCACCAGGACCAGATACCCTATTTTGAGGACTTTGAGGTTCACCCTGAGTCCCCTTATGCTGTCTCTAAGCTGGCAGCGGAGCATTACGTGCGTACCATCAGTGCTCAGGCGGGAGTGGAGGCAGTTTGCCTGCGGATTTTCAATGCCTACGGACCGGGGCAGCGTGTTCCCCATTCGCACCCGCCGGTCATCGCGAATTTCCTCAAACATGCTCTTACCAATGGAACGATCATCATCCACGGCGATGGCAGCCAGACGCGTGATTATGTTTATGTGGATGATGTGGTTAATGCCCTGGTGACCGCCTCAACAGCGGTGGGCGTGGACCAGCAGGTGATCAACATCGGCAGCGGGGTGGAAACGAGCGTATTGGAATTGGTGCGCTTGGTGAGGCAGGTAACCGGTAAGAAGCCTGAAGAGGTATACAACCCCCTCAAGAGCGGCGGCTCAACCCGCATGTGTGCCGATATCACGAAAGCAAATGAAAAACTCAATTACATCCCGCTGGTGCCGCTCGAGACTGGTCTACGCCTGACGATTGAGCGCGACCCCCAATATAAAAAAGAAATTGAAGCCAATCCTATCGCATGAATTTTTCTCGCGACCAGCACCGCAAGTAGCGCCGGATTTGCTGGGGTGTTTGCTTGTGCGCCGCTGGGAAGGGCAAAGGCTGACGGGACTGATCGTGGAGGTGGAGGCATACCAGGGGGTGGAGGACCAGGCATGCCATGCCAGGGCGGGCAAGACGGCTCGTAATGGGGTGATGTTTGGCGCGCCTGGGAGAGCCTACGTTTATTTCACTTATGGGATGCACTGGATGCTCAATTTAGTCTGTGAGGATGAAGGAGTGCCGGCAGCGGTTTTGATCCGAGCGATCAAACCAGTGGAGGGGCTCGAGGTAATGCGCGAGCTGCGCCCCACCCTGGCAGATAAACCCGGCTGGCTGAACGGTCCGGCAAAGTTGACCCAGGCACTGGCAATTGGAAGAGAGCAGAACGGGGTGGATGTATGCTCACCGGATGGTGGCTTGTGGGTTGAGAGGGGAGTCAGCGTGGCGGAAAGGGAGGTGGTGACGTCTCCGCGGATCGGCATTGGGTACGCGCCCGAACCCTGGCTCTCACTCCCCTGGCGCTGGGTGTGGAAAGCAAGCAATGGATGATGCCCGTTCCATACAGAAAAGATAGGGTAAGATTGTGCCGATGAGCATATTTTCGCGCAAGAAGGATACGGCGGTTTTTACCCCCGAGAGGCTGCAAGCCCAGGTGAGTTCGGTATTGGGACCGGGCATCCACTGGATTGGCGATCTGCATGGTACCGGTGGGGTGCGCATTGAAGGCACCATGCAAGGCGACATCGTCATCAAGGGTCTGGTTGTGATCGGCGAAACAGGCAAGGTCATTTGCCCTGAGTTGAAGGCTGAAACAGTCGTGGTGGCGGGAACGGTGCAGGGGAACATTACCTGCCAGAAGCTCGAGATTCGTTCAACCGGGCGGGTTTGGGGCGATGTGGTCACGGTCAGTTTTAGCAGTGAAGATGGCGCTTTCCTGCGCGGTCAAATGCGCATGGAAGAGCGGATTGAGATCCAACTTTTGGAAGAACAGACTCCAGAAGAGGCGGAGATGCCTGCATTCCAGCCAGAAGCGGTTCTTTCCGACCCAACTCCAGCAGCTCGTGAGCTTGAGCCAGAACAAGCAACGCCTGATTTGCAGGTGAGCGAGCCTAAAACGCCTGAAAAATCCAAGCTGAAATCCCCCTGGGACAATTAATTCTTTACGCCTGCGGCAGCTCCAACAGAATGGTTACGGGTCCGTCATTGCGGATATCCACCACCATGTGCGCGCCAAAAACGCCTTGCTGAGTGGCAATGCCAAATTCGCGCAGCCGTTCCGCAAACACGTCCACTAATGGTTCTGCCAAATCCGGCTTTGCTGCATTGATGAAAGATGGGCGCCTGCCACGGCTGGTGTCGGCATAGAGCGTGAACTGCGAAACGACGATTGCCTGACCGTTCACATCCAATAGTGAAAGGTTCATTTTGCCGGCTTCATCCTCAAACACACGCAGGTAGGCAGTCTTCTCAGCCAACTCCCGGGCAATCTGGGGCGTGTCATCGGGACCGATCCCAAGCAGGATTACATAACCCAGACCTATCTGAGCCACTACCTCGTTTTCGACAGTGACACTGCCCGTGGTAACCCGCTGTAGGACGGCTCTCATCGCGGCTCCTTGGACGTTCCGCGCTCAATGTATCCCGGCCAGGTAAAGTTTTCGTCAAAATCCACTTCCACAATTCCGCAATAAGGAATGCGACCGGGATTGTAGAATTGTTTCATGACATACCCATGGGTAACGACGATGATTTTTTCATACGCAAGGTAAGGCAGCAAAGCCGAAGCCGCACGCCGGGCAACCTGGTCGTAGCCCTCCCAGTTCAATTTTGCATCGGGCGTGCGCACGCCCTTGAAGCGGGTCGCTTCCTCTATGGCTGCAAGAGTATCGGTGAAATCGCGGTTCTTGTATTGGGTATCAACCAGCCACTCGTGAATGTCAAACGCCACCTCGATGGGCAGATCGAGCCGGCGGGAGATGATGGCTGCTGTCTGCAACGCGCGGGTATAGGGAGAACTGACAATCAATTGGCAGCCCTGCAAACGCGGGTCTTTTACCACCGCTTCCGCCTGGGCAACGCCCCGCTCCGTCAGCGGCGCCAACTCGCGAGCCGGACCCGGAAAGCCGCGACCTTCCGTGACGGTATAATCCTGTTCTCCATGCCTTACCATTACCAAATGCATAGCTGCCTCCTGTTCTAATTCCAATTCTAACAAGATTTTGCCTGTCGACCTGAACTTCATGTCCATCTGCAAAACCTCTGCACTCTCCACTTGGAACTGGCAACTAATTTGCTCTACAGAGTATAATGAAGTCCTATGCAGCCACACAGGATGCCCGAAGCCGGCATCGTCAACTCTCCCGAAACTTACCAGCAAATGCTAGCGCATTTAGCCACCCAGGATACTATTGCCATCGATACCGAATCGAACAGCCTGCATGCCTATCATGAACGCGTTTGTCTGATTCAGCTTTCCAGCTCCACGAGCGACTTCCTGCTGGATCCGTTTGCCTTTACCGAACTGGATGACCTCGGCATGCTTTTTGCCCGAGCAGACATCCAGAAAGTTTTCCATGCCGGTGATTACGATATCGGCTGTCTCAAACGGGATTTTGAATTTACTTTCCATAATATCTTTGACACCATGCTCGCCGCAACTGCTCTGGCGGAGCCCAACCTGGGATTCGCGGCACTGATCGAAAAATATTTCGATTTGATTCTGGATAAAAAATACCAGCGCGCCAACTGGGGGGAGCGACCGCTAAAGGCTGAAATGCTCAGTTATGCGCAGTGCGATTCGCACTTCCTCATTCCCCTGCGCGACACGTTGCTGCCCCAGCTTGAAGCCAGCAACCGATTGCAACTCGTGTTGGAGGATAGCGAAGGCATGGCGCGCCTCGTCAAGCCACTTGCACAGCATATGGAAGATATCTGGCGAGTCAAAGGCGCCCAGGATCTCTCTGCTGAAGCACTCTCGCTGCTCGACGCGCTGAATCACATGCGTGAACTGATTGCCAGCAAGCGTGACGTGCCCCCCTTTAAGGTACTTTCAGACCGGGCTCTGATTGAAATCGCCCAGACACAACCGCACTTTATCCAGGAGCTCAGCCTGCTGCCTTCTCTGCCCGAGAGGCAGGTCAGGCGGTATGGCAGTTTGCTCATGCAGACCATTCAAACCTGGCGGGAGAATCCCAAAAAAGTAAGTCCCCGCCGGAACCATCGCCTGAGCGATGCAGAAATGAAACGGCGCGATGCCCTCTCAAACTGGCGGAAACAAACAGGCATGGATGAGGGTCTGCCTTCCAACGCGATTATCTCCCGCGATCTGCTTGACCGACTGGCGCATTTGGAAATTTCGGATAGCAATGAGCTTAAACAAGCGATGAAGTTTTTCCCCTATCGCTATGAACGTTATGGCACTGCCATTTTTGAGGTATTGGAAAGGACAAAAGAATGAAACTAACCGTTCTTGGAGCAGCACGTACCGTCACCGGTTCAATGCATCTGATCGAACATCAGGGGCATAAACTTTTGATCGATTGCGGTACTTTTCAAGGCAAACGTGATGAATCTTACTTTATCAATCTCCACTTTCCCTTTGATCCCAGCGAAATCGAAGCAATGATCCTCTCGCACGCCCACATTGACCACAGCGGCAACATTCCCAACCTGGTCAAGCAGGGGTTTCGCGGGAAGATCTACACCACGGATGCCAGCGAAGACCTGGCAGATATCATGCTCAGGGATTCCGGGCACATCCAGGAAAGCGACATCCAGTATGTCAATAAAAAACGCCGCAAGAAAGGCGAGCGTGCTCTGGACCCGATCTATACTCAAAAAGATGCTATCGAGGCGATGCCGTTCTTCCAGAGCGTTTGGTATCAGCAGAGGTTTGAACCTATTCCAGGCGTGACTGCCACACTGGTGGACGCCGGGCATATCCTGGGCTCGGCGGCAGTCATCCTGGATTATCGTGATAACCAGGGCGAACCGAAGCGTCTGTGGTTCTCGGGCGATATCGGCAGGTACGATGCCCCCATTTTGCGCGACCCCGTGCTGCCGTCAGGGGCAGACACGCTGGTGATGGAATGTACCTACGGGGATAAACCGCACGAATCAATGGATGATGCTTATGAGGAATTCGTTGATGCTGTGAAGCGAACGGTTAAGCGCGGGGGTAAGATCATCGTGCCGGCTTTCGCGGTGGGGCGCACGCAAAACCTGACCTACTTCCTCAGCCAGGCAATGGACGACGGCTTAATTCCTAATGTCCCGGTGGTGGTCGACAGCCCGCTGGCAGTTAACGCCTCCCTGTTGTACCGTAAACACACCGAATGTTTTGACGATGAAACCTGGCAGTATATTGCGGAGCACCGCATGCAGGGGCTGGACTTTCATAACGTGATTTACACCATGTCGGTTGATGAATCGAAGGCTCTCAACGAATGGCATGAACCAATGATCATTATTTCAGCCTCGGGAATGGCGGAAAATGGACGGATCCTGCACCACCTGAAGAACAACATCGAAGATGGGCGCAACACCATCCTGATCATCTCCTGGCAGGCTCCCGATACACTTGGTCGCCGCCTGGCAGACCGTGAACGCAAGGTGAGGATCTTTGGCGAGGAGTATTACCGCAAGGCAGAGGTGGTAACCATCGGCGGTTTGAGCGCGCACGCCGGTCAGACCGGGCTGGTGGAGTACGCCCTGGCAAGCAAGGACAGCCTCAAGCGCATCATCCTCTTCCACGGCGAACCGGATAAGGCTCAGGCTTTGATCGATAAACTGGCTGAGCACCCTGAGCTGCCGGTGCCGGTATACGCCGAAAAAGGGCAGCAGTTTATCCTTTAAGGTATAATCTCAAACCTGTTGGAGAGATGCCGGAGTGGTTGATCGGGGCGGTCTCGAAAACCGTTATGGGTCTTGTACCCATCGTGGGTTCGAACCCCACTCTCTCCGCTGAGAAAAATGCCGTACGATCACGGCATTTTTGATTGTTGCAGGTTGGATTTTGGATTTCAACCCGGCTTTGCCGTAAAAAAAAAGTAGGTGGGTGGGCTAAAGCAAGGATTAGGTTGGTTCAGGCTCAGTGACGCCAACCCACCCTTCATCTACTTGCTGTAACTGTCTATCGTATGACGGATAAATTCTTTTAATTCAGCATTTCTGTCATCGCGAGGAGCGAAGCGACGTAGCGATCTCAACATCACGACCCCCACCATATTCTCGGAAACTGGCCTGGAAAATAGTAAAAAGTAATAGGGTAGGTTGGCGTAAAGGAGCATGAGAATTAAGAGGTCGTTTAGAAGCCAACCCACCGGTTGAATGTGAGGGTTTTGTGTTGGTGGGATGGCTATAAAGAGACTTGGGTCGAAAAAAACTGTGTGACGCCAGCCCACCCTACGAATCATGGGCT